>Ga0194047_10000147_pt1 | contig 49580 bp, 61 predicted proteins | sample JunL225m_MetaG_2_FD_160070 | JGI IMG/M metagenome (GOLD analysis project Ga0194047, IMG submission 160070) | Anoxic zone freshwater microbial communities from boreal shield lake in IISD Experimental Lakes Area, Ontario, Canada - Jun2016-L221-5m | ecosystem: Environmental > Aquatic > Freshwater... | reverse complement strand
TCTGTTATTAATAACATGGGGTATTAGGAGGCAATGTTGTTGTAACGTTGTCATAACCGAGAAGGAGGTCTTAATGACCGAAATAAAGAAAGCTGATGTATCGCCCAAGCTCTATGAGGCTGCAACTGAGTCTCTTGTTAGCGATGCTAGTGCAGTTAGTACCTTTGAGAAGATGATCTCAGTGGCTTATACACACAGCACTGTAGACACTTTTGCAAAGGAATTGAAAGCAACTGAGAGCTTGATCAAAAAAGAGTTTGAGGTGAGTTCTATGCCTTCTCCTTGGAGATCAGGCAAGTCTGTTGTGATGACAGCTATGAAGATGAACATTGCATTGATTGATAGCAATGGCACTTTCTATGGCAAGACTTACTTGCAAAACAAGATCAAAGAGGGAAAGAAAGAAGAAACTACTCCAGTAACTCTGGAAGAGTTTGTTACTCGGATTTGTAACCTGATTGGCAATGTTCCTGAACATCTGTCAAAAGGTGATGTCTATCGTGAAGTTGGTCAATTTGTAGCGAGTCTATAAATGCTAACCGAAGGCATTCAAGTGATGAAATATGTCAGAGCCAGTGCAGGAAGGGCTGGCTTAGGAGTGGTCTTTGAGGATTGCAATCGTCCGAGGCATGACAGCAAGACGATCTATCTTCCAAAGATCACTTGGAAGACCACTAAACGCGAGTTACAGCAGCTTATGGCATCTACTGACCATGAAGTAGCCCATGACCGCTATAGCTGCTTTGACGTCCTCAAAGAGAAGGGGATTGATCCTATGTCCCTGCTCATGTTTACATGGAACTTCTTGGAAGATAGCCGTGTAAACAACATTGAAGCTCGTGAGTACAAAGGCTTCAAAGACAATTGGGATGATTGCTCTGCTGATTTGGTAAGAGAGATTTTGAATAAAGCAAGCAAAGAGCCTTCTTTAATGACAAAAGTTATTAGTAACTTGATCTGTTGGGAAGCTGATATTTGTTCTTCAACATTCCCACTTATTCAATTAGCAACAAGTGGGTTTACTCCCAACAAAGAAGTTCAAGATGTCCTTACTCGTTTTAGTAGCCGTTTGCTTGATAGTCATTTCATATTGGATAAACGACTAGGAACCACAGCAACCTATGAGATAGCGTATGACATACTTAAAGCACTGTCCATCAAACTGGAAGAGAAGCCTAAAGAGACTCCTTGCGAGGGTGACAAACCAACATCAACCAAAAAGAAGAAGGCATCTGCGGGTACGGAATCCGATGGAGAATCCCCTGAAGAGTTGGGAACATCAAAGAGTGAGGATGGAGAGACGAAAGACGATGTTCTTGAAGAGGATGATGACACTGAATACAAGATAGTCAAAGTACTCGTTACCAAAGAAGACTTGGAGAAATTCTCTATTACTTCTCCCGAAGAAGGCAAAGAGATGGGACGAATAGGTCTCAATTCTGATCCAGTAGCTCTTGGAGGAGGAACTTGGGATTTGACTGACTTTGACAAATTCCTTGTTGTTGACTACCCAAAGCATATTGGAGCAAAGCATTACTTAGATAGTCATGCCCATGCTGCTGGTTTTAAGTACGGCTATGAAGAACGTTGTGGAAAGTTCTTGATCAAACAAGAAAACTTTGCACAACAAGTAAGACGTTTGATCCAGATCAGAGCAAAGGTACAAACCCAGTATGGAACAAAGAAAGGAAAACTAGACCAATCTCGTTTATCCCGGATTTGCTTTAATGCTCCCGGTTTCTCAGAGAAGGTTTTCAAGACTCGCATAGAGAACACTACCCTTGACGCAGCAATGACGGTCTTGGTGGATATGTCTGGATCAATGAATGGAGAGAAAGCTTACTTTGCTTTAGCTTCTACATTGTTGTTGAATGAAGTTTGTTCTACCTTGAACATTCCTTTGGAAGTTTTAGGTTTTACTGACGGATATGCTGTAGATGGATACAGACGAGAAGCCGTACCACTCATGTTTATCTACAAGTCTTTCAATAGCTTGAAAGTGAGTTCAGAAGACATGATTGACTACTTTGCAACGAGTAGCAAGCACATGGATGGCAATCCAGATGGAGAGAACATTCTATGGGCTTATGAACGTTTATTAAAACGTAAAGAGAAGAAGCGGTTGTTAGTGGTGATGTCAGATGGCACACCAATGGCATCCAAATCTAGCTTTGGGTTAGAAGAATTTACCCGTAAATCGATTCAAGAAATTGAACGAGCCAAGATGGTAAACATCTACGGTTTAGGTCTTTGCCATGATGCTGTAAAGCATTACTACAAAGCCAATTCTGTAGTGAGCAGACCAGATGAGATTCCAACAATGTTATTACAACTTATCGAAAAGAGGATTTTAAATGTCTAGTGAAGCAAAAGGTCGAGTTGACTCTATGGTCAAAGAAGCTTTGAAAGAAGCTATGGAGAAACGCAAACTCTCTGCAAAGACAGAAGAAGTTGCTGAAGTGTTTGAAGAGGCTATTGAAACTGTCGAAAAAGAGATTGAAGTTGCTTTGACTCCTACAAAAGATGGACAAAAGCTTCTTTCTGACATCTTGGGTAAAGACGTTACTAGTAACAACTTTCCTGTTACTTGCTTTTTCGATTACAACTGGGATGAGAAAATTGCTTTCTTGATTCCTGAGATTGACACTAACTATGTGTTAGACGAAAAGCTTTGTCGTGATGTTCTCATGTCTTGGGAACTCAATGACAAAACTCTGATGTACGGCCCCACAGGAGCAGGTAAATCATCTCTGATTGAACAACTCTGTGCTCGTACCAACCGTCCCTTCTTGCGTATTAACTGCACAGGAGACATGGATAGTTCCATGATCTTTGGTCAATTGACTGCCAAGGACGGTTCTACACACTGGGAAGATGGCTCTGTGACTGAAGCTGTTAAATACGGTGCAGTCTTTGCATGGGATGAATGGGATGTAACTCCTCCTGAAATCTCTATGGGTCTTCAATGGCTCTTGGAAGAAAATGGAAAGTTGGTACTCAAAGAGAAGCCCGGTGCAATCAAGGACAAACACATTGTTCCTCACGAGTTCTTTCGTATCGTAGCTATTGGTAACACACAAGGCCAAGGTGATGACACGGGTGCTCACTCTGGCACAAACGTCCAAAACACAGCTACACTTGATCGCTTCGGTACAGCGGTTTACGTTGATTACCTCGCAGCAGATGTAGAGGAAAAGATGCTTAAAAACAAGTTTGATAAGGTGCTTTCTGTTAAAGCAACTAAAGAATTGGTGAAACTCGCTAACTTGGTACGCCAAGGCTATAAAGCAGGTCAATTCAATTTGACAATCTCACCACGTACCTTGTTGAACATTTGCAAGAAGCTTCGTGCAGGAAGCTCCCTCAGGCAAGCATTCACCACTACCTATCTCAACAAACTCAACGACACACAACGTAAAGTTGCTGACGAGTTGTTTGTCAAGATTTACGGTACGTCCATCTAAAACCTAGAAACTCAGTGCCTCCGAAAGGGGGCATTGCCTTCTGCGCTTTACGAAAGACAAAGATGATAGACAGGGCATTGATCCTCAAAAATGCTCCCAAAACAATGGGGGAGCAGGTACACGTAAACCATGTAGGCTGCGAAGCAGGAATAGACAAGAAGAAACGCTTGTACATCAAGCGTACTGAAAAAGGACTTGTAGCCTATTGCCACCATTGCAATGACAAAGGCTTTGCCGGGGACTTGACAGGAAGACTCTCAACTTGGTTCCACACTGAAGAAACAAGTGTTACTAAGAACACCATTCCAGAGTTATGTGAGATGACTATGGATGGAAAGCTTTGGTTAGCTAAATACTATTGTGATGACACCTTTAGAGTCTTTAATGGTGTCAAAGGACAGCCCAAGAAGCTCTCCCTAGACCTCCTAGATGCTGAAGGCAGCTTGATAGGCTACCAACTACGTAATCTCATCCCGGATGCTATTCCAAAGTACTCCACACACTTCTTTGAACAGAACAATCGTGGAGATTCCAGTTGGTTCCACAATGGCAGCAAGATTCTTGTAATCACTGAAGACTACCTTAGTGCCTTTCGTATTTCACAGGACACCAAAGTTAGCTCAGTAGCCTTGCTACGAACAACGATAAGTGACACAACATTGATCCAGATAGCTGAATTGAACTTTGAGCATATCTGGATTTGGCTAGACCCTGACAGAGCAGGAGTAGAAGGAGCAACAAAAGCAGAGCACAAACTTAGACACTACCTCCCCCAAGAGACCTCTATCCACAAGATAGCAATGGACAGAGAACCCAAACAATGCACACCACTACAGCTTATAGCCATAGTGCCAACAACATAAGAAGGAACAAATGGATTACTCGATTCTCCATCTGTGTGCTCAGAGCAAAGAAAACCTGCTCAAGTACAGACGGTACGTTAAACCACATGCAGTAGTCAAAGAGACTACGGTCATCCTTGATGGCATGGAGAAGTACTACAAGACTTTTCCATCTATCAAAACGTTTGACTGGGAAACATTCTCTAGTTATCTCATTGCAGACCAAAGCAAGAGATTGACAGATGATTCAATCATCAAGCTACGCATGTCTCTTACCAAAGCCAAAAGCTTTGTTCCCCACCATGCTCACGAGGAAGTAATCAAGACTCTTATCGAGTTGGATTACCTCTCAAGGATCATGGAAGAATGTGAGAAAGTTAAAGAAGGTTCTAGTGACTTGGAGCATGTACACATCCTTGCTACAAGTGCTTTAAAAGATGTTGAAAGGTATATTGAAAAAGATGAGTTGTTTGTCTCTGCTGATCTCTCTGGTATTGCTGATCGAATTTCTAGCAGTGGGTATGAGTGGCGATTGGAGCCTCTTAATCGTTCCCTTGGCCCTCTACGTACTGGCAACTTCGTTATTGTTGCAGCTAGAGTAGAAGTAGGTAAAACAACTTTCCTAGCTTCTGAAATTAGCTACATAGCCCAACAACTACCTAGTGATAGACCAGTTGTATGGGTTAACAATGAAGAAGAGTCTTCAGTTGTGTTCTTTCGCATTGTTCAAGCAGCTTTGGGCATGACAAGCAAAGACATGATTGCAGACGCTAAAACAGCCATGACTGCTTACACAGCACTAATGGGAGGCAACAAAGACAAGATACGTGTCACTAAAGACACTAACTCTATTCGGGACTTAGAGACTCTATTCAAAGAAGTTAATCCCGGACTGATTGTCTTCGATCAGCTAGACAAAGTAACAGGATTCAAAAATGATGAACCAGAACACATCATGCTCGGGAAGATTTACAAATGGGCTAGAGAGTTGGCTCGTACTTATGGCCCGGTCATTGCGGCTTCACAGCTTAGTGCTACGGCTGTTGATCTTAAAGACCCTCCGTTTATCGGCATGGATGCTCTCCGTGGAAGCAAGACGGATAAGCCGGGAGAAGCGGATGCTGTCATTACCCTTGGTAAATACAAAGAACCAAAGAACCCCGAAGAAGAGATGATTAGGACGATAAATGTTCCTAAGAACAAATTGCCCGGAGGAGGGCCTAAGCAAACCGAATCAGAACGACATGGGCAGTACCTTGTAACTATAGACCCTGTACGGGCAAGGTTTGAGTAATCATGGCTAAAGCAAAAAACAAGTACACAAGTACATATGATCCTAAAAGAGTAGGAGTACTCCCTAGAGACAAATCTCGTATGTCTTATGACGCTGATCCATCCCCATATACCTATGAGACTTACCCAGTAAAAGCACCAGCATGGGTGAAAGACGAAGAAACAACTATGTTGTGGGATGCCCCAATGCCATTGAGGTTCAATCCGTTTATCGACAACATGATAGACATGGAGTTTGTTGGTAGCCGTGTTACTTGTAATCCTCCTCCCAAAGATACGGACGAAGACATCCTTATTTACACCGAGACAATTGCTACTCTTATCCACGACTGCAAAGCCAATGGGTTTGTAGGAGGTGAGGTTTACTTCACTCCTGATAGCAAGACCACCTCTCAATTCATCTCTCTCAAACAAGGAGACATCAATCTCATAGTAACCGACAACAAGGATTTCTATGACAAATTCCTACTTGCTACTCACGTATGCAAGACCCTGAATGTTATGGAGAAGCAACATCGTATTACGGTGTTTCAAGCAATCCTCTATGGCAAGAAAATTGAAGGATAAACCATGACCCTTCCCACCTTTATTGCGGTGGATGTTGAGACAACACTCAACGGAAACGAAGACATAGGATCAGCGCATCCAATGTGTCCAGAGAACCGAGTCGTAGCATTCGGTATGACGGACTCAACAGGAAGACCAGTTGCTTTCTATGAAGATGCTGCTGCATTTGAGTTCTCACTTAAGAGCTACCCTAAGGTTGGAGCTATCTTTTGTGGGCATAACTTTGCATTTGACATGTTGTACATGTTCAGGACAAAACCATCTCTTAAAGAGTTGATTCAAAAGTCCCGAGTGTGGGACACACAGATAGCTGAATACATCATCACGGGACAACGTAGCAAGTTCTCCTCTCTAGATGACTTGGCTCTCAAGTACGGCTTTCCTCTCAAAGACGATAAAGTCAAAGCTTACTTTGAAAACGGTTTAGGCTCTGAGAAGGTTCCCTTTGAGTTACTAGTAACATATCTCAAGCAAGATGTTGAAGTGACTTGGAAGATTGCGAACAAGCAATGGGAAATAGCAAAAGCCCAAGACCAACTAACACTCATTCAAACACAGATGGAAGCTCTACAAGCTACCACTGAGATGATGTACAACGGCTTGCATATTGACAAGGCTACTCTCGACAGCTACACAATAGAGGTGGTCAATAGCTTTGTTGATTGCAAGCTTGGATTAGAAGCAAAGACAGTTGGGTACATCGAAGATGTGAACAGCCCAATGCAATGGTCTAAGTTCTTCTTTGGTGGAAAGAAGAAGATCAGAGTCAATGAAGAAGTAGGAGTCTACAAGAATGGCAAACCCAAATTTAAGTTGGCAGACAAGGTTGTTACTGTTGAACCCTTTATTGATTACAAGCCCGACCCTGAGAAAGTTAGTGCAAAGACTGGTCAGATTTCTGTAGATGACTCTGTACTTACAGACATGTTGGATCACACCTTCAATGTCAAAGCAAGAGAGATCATCAACAATCTCTTGGAATACAGGACAGTCTCCAAGCAGCTATCAACATATGTGCAAGGTCTCTCTAAGCATGTAATCAACGACTACATACACGGCAAACTAAACCACACACAAACAGTCACAGGACGTCTATCTTCCACTAGCCCCAACTTACAAAACATTTCCAACAATCCTATCAAGAAGATATTTAACTCTCGTTGGGGTACAAGTGGTTTGATAGTTGAGGTGGACTTCAATCAACTTGAAGTAGTTGCACTAGCTCACGTAACAGATGACAAGCAACTTATCAAAGACATCTCAGGAGGTGCTGACATCCACTCAGAACTCTACAAAGATATGTATGGTCGATACCCTACCAAGGAAGAACGTAAACCCTTTAAGGGACGTACATTCCAACTAATCTATGGTGCTGGTGCTAAAGCTATTGCAAAGCAAGCCAAGTGTTCTTTGGAAGAAGCTACCAAGTTTGTCAATGTGTTCTATGGTCGTTACCCTAACGTAGCAAAGTGGCACAAGGAATTTGCTGCATTAGTTGATGCCTATGGAAGGCACTTCAAAGATAAAGAAGGCTCATTGGAAAAGTTTCGTACTTTCGTACATACTACACCTACAGGTCGCAGGTTTGTATTTACAGAGTACTACAACGAGAATGCTTGGTCACTAAGCAACTACACATTCTCACCAACAGAGTTAAAGAATTATCCAATTCAAGGTTTAGCTACAGGAGATATTGTCCCGATGATGTTGGGAGTTATCTTTCGTAAGCTGATAGGCAGAGAAGACGTTAAGTTGTTGAACACCATTCACGACAGCGTACTCTTTGATGTGAAAGTAGAAGCAATCGGTGACTTCATCTTAGATATAAAGGAGATATTTCAGAACACACACAAGTACTTTGAAGAGACATTTAAGCACCCCTTGGCGCTCAAGCTCAATGCAGGCGTATCCGTAGGGGCTAACTGGTTTGAAATGGAAGAAATTAAATGACAATGCAATCAGGCGTAGTGGAAGCCGTATCCACTAAAGACGTAACTACCAAGTTTGGTGTTAAGCCCACGTATTCAATCAAGATCAATGGTGGTTGGGTCAAATGTGGTTTTAAGAACCCCAATGTCGAAGTAGGGTACACCGTAGACTTTGATGGTGTTACAGGCACTTATGGCTTAGAAGCCAAATCAATCAACATTCTCTCTCGCACTAGTGCTCCAACTCCCGCAGCCACTTCTACTGCTGGCAGTGCTATGGCAGCACCTACCAAGAGCTATGGTGGTGGATTTAAAGACAAGGTATTTCCTATACCCCCTCTACATGGAGACCGAGCAATTGTTAGACAGAACGCATTGGCTAGAGCCACTGATCTTTATATTGCTGCTCGTGGTGGCAAGCCTTTCGATTTGGAAGTTTCTACTTTAGATTTGGTCATCTCTTTTGCTCGTAAGTTTGAAGCTTACACAGCAGGAGACCTTGACTTAGCTGAAGCAGAAGCAGAAAACGAAGCAGAGCAAGGCACTCTACTTTAATCCCACGTAATCTCTAACCGGGTCACTGAGCAATCAGTGGCCCTTTTCGGCTGCATAAGGAGGACATATGCCACTAAGTAACTTTTACTTTTTTATCATCACTACCGATGGAGAGGAGATAGTTTGGGAAGGTCTCACAGAGATACAAGCCTTCCGTATGAACCGTACTACCGAGCAACATGCTCCTAGTAACATTTTGAGGTTTGGTTGGAAGAGGAGTCTCGAATGAGAGCTTTGATAGATGGAGACATCGTGTGCTACAGGGCAGCTTGTAGTGCAGAGAATGATGAAGTGTGGATAGCTCTATCGAGAGCAGATTCAACCATTAACATGATCTTGGAAGAGACTGGTGCTCAACACTACACAGTATTTCTCACTGGAAGTAACAACTTCCGAAGAGACATATCCCCTAGTTACAAAGCACAGAGACCTGATGCCAGACCAGCACATTGGCAAGCTATACGTGATTACTTGCTTACGCAACATAGAGCAATCATGTGTGATGGCTATGAAGCCGATGATGAGATGGGTATCCAACAAGACAAGACAGGAGGCACTACAGTCATCTGCTCAATAGACAAGGACTTAAAACAGATACCCGGTAAACACTACAACTTTGTTAGAAAGGAAACGGATCACGTAGAGACAACACAAGGAAAGAAATTCTTATACCTACAGAGTCTCATAGGAGACCGTAGTGACAACATCTTCGGCGTTGAGGGCATAGGCCCAGTGAAAGCTAACAAAGCCTTAGAAGGGCTTTATAGTGAATTGGAGTGGTACGAGAAGTGCCGTGAACTCTATAACGACGATGAGAGATTTCATCTCAACATGCAACTGCTATACATATGGCAGAAGCCTTACGACAAGTGGCTACCACCAACAACAGCAACCCGCGAAGCGGGGAACAGCAGCAGCGGCGTAGCCGATCATCCCCCAGCTTCGACACTCCACAGTGGCGAAGGTGAGGGGCAACAACAACATCAGAAAGATAAACATGATTGAGTTCTCTTACACAGAGATGGTATTGTTTGTATGGGCTATCGTAGCTACGGGTTATGCAATGAAGTTCAAACAAGAAGCTGCAATGTTTCAGATGCTCTTGTTCAAAGCAGTAGCAGAACCCGAGACCTATGCTCGTATGCGAGAAGGTTGGAAGAAAGCACAACTAGGAGGATAGATTTGTACTACGTTATGAATGACAAGAAAGAAGTCAAAAAGACTGACTTACACACTTGGTCTTTAGCTTTTAAAAAGATGGACAGGCAGATAGATCGAACTACCTTGCGTGGTGCTGACATCAGTACCGTGTTCTTGGGGTTAGATCACGGATACCAAGAAGGAAAACCACTCATCTTTGAAACTATGGTGTTTGGAGGTAAGTTGGATCAAGAACAAATGCGTTGTTCTACTTACCAAGAAGCCTTGGATATGCACAAAGCCATGTGTGAGAGGGTACTAGATGAAACCTAGAAAGCACTTGGATGCTGCTTACAAGAGTGGCTTGGAACAACGATTCCAAGTTGCTACTAAAGCTTTAGGGTATGACCTACCCTATGAAGTTGACAGGATCAAATACACGATCCCGGCAAGCAAGCATACCTACACACCGGACTTTACTGTTACTAGTAACGTGTACATAGAGACCAAAGGATTGTGGACTAGTGCTGATAGGAAGAAGGCTTGTCTCATCAAGGAGCAACACCCTGACATCCATATCCTCTACGTCCTATACAGGGATCAAAAGCTCTCAAAGAAGAGTAGCACTACCTACCTACAGTGGGCAGAAAAGAATGGCTTAGAAGCTTGTAAATTTGCAGACCAACATCAATGGATAGATTACATAAAGAGACACCTATGACTAACTTAGCAGACACCCTAGCAGAACGTGGATCACGTTATGGAACATTTGTTTCCCATGCAGCCATTACCCAAGACCTAAAGCACTTGATGAATGAGCACTTGATTACTCGACACAAGACTCTTCCATCAGATATGCAAGAAGCTCTTGACATGATTGCCCACAAGATTGGAAGGATCATCAATGGAGACCACAACTACCCTGACAGTTGGGTAGACATCGCTGGTTATGCAAAGCTGGTAGCAGATCGTTTAGAAGGAGTTGTACGATGAACAAAGAGAAGTTAACAAAGCAGGTTCTACGAGAGAACGTAATGACACCTATGCACTTGACTCCCAAGACAAGTGACTTGGCTAATGCTGCATATCGTTCTCGTAACTGGCAAGCTCGTGCTAAAGAGAAGGACGAAGCTCTTGCAATGAACAAGACAGCTATCACTCGTCCGGGGCCTTATCGCACAGGAGATGGGGATAAACCTATTGCCATGAGACCCGGAGCAGATGATCATTTGAAGTACAAAAGCTTCTCAACAGGAGGAGATACCGAGTACCCAAGAAGCCACAAATGACAGACGTTGCATCTTGGCAGCACAGACTGAAAGCTATGAACCATGCAAATGGTACTAGTAACAAAATGATCCAAGCAGCAATGCTTGAAGAAATCCGAGAACTGCGTAAGCAGAACATGGCTAATGAAAGGCTAGTCCCTACCCTACAAAAGAGACTAGCTCTACACAAAGCCAAAAGCAAACAAATTGCTAACTTGGAGCGAAGCCTAGCTTACAACCGTAAGCGGGTTAAGGAACTGTATGCATATACAGTTAAGTATCAGAAAGAGATTGCAGAATTAAGGGGAAAGAAATGACTGACTTAGAAATAAGCCGCGCCTTGGCGCTGGCTATTGGGTGGGACGATGTTGAAGTATTCATGTGGGGAGTAATGGTTAAGACTTCAACAAGTGGTATCTGGAGAGACTTCGACTATCGTGATTGGAGAGTGACTGCTCCGATTGCGGAACGCTACGATCAGTTTCCACGCTTGATCAATGGTATGTGGTGGACACCACATGGCACAAATGCAGACACACCACAAAAGGCAATCGCAATGGCGGTGATCGGGAGTAAAAAATGAGTCTGAAAGAAACAATCCTGCCTCTGGTAGAAGAGCTAGTTGTCGAACATGTATCTAACTATCAAGGCATGGACGGAGTACAACGCAGAGTCAAAGCAGGAAATGCAGTTGTTGCTGCACTCGATGCCGCTGATGCAGAGAACGAGAAGCTGCGGGACTTGCTTGGGAAAATTGAATTCGCATTTTCGCCTTCCGCAAAAGACGCAACTCTGGCTAATTTAATTGACGCTGCCCGTGCAGCATTGGAGCAAGGCCATGATTAAGTTACCAGAGCCTTGTTCCACTGTTGGAAGTCTGCTTGGAGAGGTCGGAACCTTTACTGCAATGGGATACAAGCTACGTCGAGGAGACGGACTCTACACAGAATCCCAACTGCGTGACTACGGACGCGCAGAGTACCTGCGTGGGCTGGAGCAATGTGCCATGTTGTGTGATTCATTGATTCACTATGGAGAAGTAAGCGGGGTACTTTGTGCAAAGGCTATCCGCGCACTTGCGAAGGAGCAGACATGAATCAAAGAGTTATGGAACTGGCGCGTGAATCACAGGTAGCCATATCACGCCGTGAGTTAGATGAACTGTTGCAATCGCATCGTGACTACACCCGCGCTGTCCTGCGGGAGCGTGATGGGTTGCTTGAGAGCGTCAAAATCGCCATTGATGAGCGTGACCACTACATGCGGGAGCGTGACCAGTTAAACAGCGAATACAACGCTGCATTGGAGAACTGGGGCCACATGCAAGAGACAAATGCAAAGCTACGCAAAGAACTCGCAGAACTGACAGCGGAGCGTGACCAGCTACGCTCAGAGTTGGAAGTAGCAAGGGCATGGCTGCATGAAGCAGATGCGTCTGATAAGCAGCTACGCAAAGAAGTTGAACGCCTCAAAGCTGCATGTGATAAGTACAGTGAGGCTGAGTTACTTGGGCAGGAGATTGATGCGGAGCCAGAAGGGTGCTGGAAGTGCGGCGAAGATGGTGGCACATCATGTGGTGCCGCGCATTGCGGATTGCTTGAACCAGAACCTGATGAACTGCCAAAGGCCGAGCAAGTGCAGCCAAACAACGACGAAGTGATCTGCCCGAACTGTGTGACGCAGTTCCGCGCCATACCTGTAAATGTGCAAGAGGAACTGATTGGTCTACGCAAGGCAGCACAAGCAGCTTTGGATTTCTTGTACCGTGTTACTCAATGGAAGGAAGCAGGACACCCTGACTTGCATGACATCAAGCAACTACTACGAAAGGAATTGGAATGACCGAAGTTGAAAGAGACCTAGACCTATTGGTAGCTGATCTTCTTACAGAAATCAACACCTTAAAAATTACCCAAGTAGAGCTTCAAAAGAAATGGGAAGCCCGGTACATGTTACTAGTAGCAGACAGGGACAAGTACTTGCGCTTGTATCGGGATCGAGATGCTCTATTGGACGACTTCAAGTAGACAAAAAGAAGCCCCTAAAGAGGGGCTTTTTAACGTACCTAAAGAGGTACGACAGGGAGTAGCAACAGGAGACAACTGCACTACAGCAGCTATTGTAGCTTAACTCTTAGACATTGGAGTAGAGTTAGCTAACATTGCATCTTTAGCTTGACTGCCATGAGAGCTACCAAAGTAGAACCCAATGATCATAGTCCAAGCAGTACCCAGTGAGCCTAACATCACCAAGAGAGGCTCACTAGGAACCAAGCTCTTATCGAAGATCATTAATCCCAAGATACCAAAGAAGCCAACAGTAACAACAACAGCAAGAGTAGGAGGAACATTAGACTTGACAGCTATCTGCATCTGACGAGCAGAGTCATCGTCTTTGAACTCTAGTTCTTTGTACTTGAATCCCAAGTCAGCTTCATGTTGTTTGAACTCCATCTCCAACTTGTTGAGATCAGCTAGTTGTTCGGGAGTCATCTTCCCTTGCTCTATGACTTTGGTAATGTCCTTCTGTGTGGCACTATCAATGCCAAAGACTTTACCCAAACCAGCAACAGCAATGCCCCCCAAGGGGCCAAGAAGAGCAGAAGCAATAGTAGGAGCAATGCTCATTAGAAAATCATTCATAGTTCACCCCATCCTGTATCAATTAAAGGTTCTTTAGTTAATGCCTGCCACATGATCAAGACCATGCTACGAGCACCTTGAGCTTCCATCAACCTACCCTTGGCAATGTACCTCTCTATCTTGTCAAGGCACATGTGTATCCCCACACTCTCTTCGTGTGTTAGCCGAGGATCAAATGCATCAACATGATCTAAGCGGTACATGGGGTTAAGAACAAGCTTTGCTCTGCAAGTCTACGGTTCTTTAACCCAGCTACCTCTACAAACATGCCTTGAGCATTGTGTACCTTATCCCACTTCAAGAACTCAAGAGAAGCATCGTTGAAGTCCCCGGCATTAACGTAACGCAAGAGAGTTGAACTGAGGAAGTTACCAACACCTACGTTATAGGTGAATATCACCATAGAATCAAATTGATTCTGATTGATGTTACTAGTAACTCCTTCATTGACTGCCTTGACAGCCTTGGAGATGTCTTGTTTGAGCAGCCCGGTAGCTTGAACTTCTTCAAGAATATCCCCTGCTAGAGTTCCATCACCGGGTACTATCAGATGTCCATACCCGATAGTCAATTTGCCACCAGAGTCTTTATATGCAGTAGACCTAAAGCCCTCTAAGACTTTAAGTCGAGCCATACCATTGTCAGAAAAGTCCATACAAACCTTTATACGATTGAAGTGATGATACCGTTAGTGACGGTAATAGTTTTGGGGACTAAATCTCCAGACTTGAATGTTCCTGAAACTCCTCCTCCTAGTCCTAAGTTAGAACGAGCAGTACTGAGACTTGCAAGATCAGACAAGTTGTTTGCTCTATATGCATACGTTGTGTCTGTACCCGTAGCAGAAGCTCCTAGAGCACCCAAAGCAGCACTGGCTGTAGTAGAACCTGTACCTCCTTGGGTAATCAGCACGGGTAGATTGATACCAGCAGCAGTACCAAAAGCAACGTTACTTAATCGTTGAAACCAATCTCTCCACACAAAGGACTCTCCGATAGGAACCTGTGGGATAGGGTAGTTAAGGTTATTCGCCATCGCAATACTCCTTGTCTGTGTACCCCATAGCTTTGAGCTTAGGCAATTGTTCCTCTAATCTACATCCAATGTCAATCCGATAGCCTAAGCTATTCGGGATGTTGATCTTCTTCTTGATGCGGTCATAGCAGTCTTCACGAGCATCTTCAACACAATCACCAACACCAGTGACAATACAGACGTAGTTCCCAGCAGTAACAAACTGCTCATGCTTTAGCTTTACCTTACCATTAACCATAGCAGGAGCAACACCGCACTTAACAAAAGCTAGATGAACGTTCTTAGTAACATCTTCCATAGTCAAGTCAAACATGGGATAGCCAGCATGTTCATCTTGAGGAGTACCCTTGTTGTGCGGGTACGGAGGCATAGAGATCACTACACCACAAGCTATCTTGTCAGATACACGTAAGGTATCTTTACCTTCTAACAAGTCCAACATGAACTGACAAGGATCGCCTTTGTGTAGAGCCTGTTGGATCATAAACAAGGGCCATCCCGGACGCATAGTGAACTCTAGAGGCCAAGGAAATCCCTTATCGTCCACAATACAATTAACATCAATATACCCAGTGTAGCCAAGCCCATGTAGCATCCCTTCAAGTGGTTTAAGAACCTTGTCAGCAAGCAAAGACTCTTGCTCATAGTAAAGAATAGTGCCTTCTTCTCCAGTAGACACACCAAGATCACCAGCAAGCAGCTTCTTGAACTCGTGGTTGATACAGAAGTGCTTAGAGAAACCACCCTTACCAAACCAACCACCAACAGCAATCTCTAAGCCACCATGAAACTCTTGGAGAATAAAAGCACCTTTGTAGGCATTAGTCTTCTTCCACTTCTGTAGCATGAAGACCATATCAGCAGGACTCTTGGAGACATAACTAAGAGCCTTGTCACCATCCCCTAGAGGCTTGGAGACATACCGCTTATTGTTCTTAATAACAAATGAGATAGCTTCATCGTAGCTAGAGAACTCGACTGAGGAGATAGTCGGGATGCCTGCTTTCTCAAATACATCAGCACCATGTTGTCTATCCTGCTCCCATCTATTCGTATCTACACTAGGCCCTATGATTGGATAGCCTTGATCCCTGTACCGTTCCAACTGGTGTATGTAGTACACGTTGTCAGTGCAGAAGATGAGATCAGCCCAGTTCATGTGGGGTTCCCAATGGGGAACACGATCTATCAAACCACCATCACCAACCTGAGAACGAGTACCGTCAGGATGGTTACGTATATACACACGCACGGTATGCCCAAAGGCTTTGCATCGAAGAGCAAAGTCCAATGAGACACTTCCACAATCTATGATCAATAGGTTCATGGGTAAGTACCCTTATCCCTTCTAGTTTGTCTAGCCTTGTCCATAGCCAACTCACGCTTCCTAGCAGTACGCTCCTTAGCTCTCTGAGCAGGAGTCTTAGCCTTGATGTCAAACTGTTTAGCCAAGGTAGACATGTTAGCGTCAGTATCACCAGCAACAGCACCCATCACAGCAGGGCCTTGAGGAATCTGTTTACCAGCAAACTTGGCAGCATCACCAAGTTTATCAGTGAGCTTATCATGTGGATGGTAAATTTCTTTACCTGAGAAGATGTTCTTGTTGAACATCAACTCTCCGAGAGTTAACAGTACCGGGTTGAAAGTGAACACGGGCCAGATAAGAGCACTGACATCCTTCTCACCAGAAGCAACATCAGCACCAGCCTTGATCAAGTGGTAAGGGCCAGCCCTACGTTGCTCTGCACCCTCACCAAACACTGCCTGTGCCATCTCATCCATCAACGGGTACAAGACAGCCATAGCAACACCAATAGCCAAGATAGAGTCCACACCATCCCTAAAGTGCTCACGACCTTCAGCAGACTTTAAGTTAGCAGGGTTGATGTCCTTCACAGTGTTGACAAGAGACTTCACCATGCCGTAGTGGTAGCGGGAGAACATCGAGATGTTAGGGTTCTTAAGAGCCTTGGACAGACCACGACTACCTAACACCTCTGAAGGCATACGATAGTTTGGCATGTGTGTCTCTGCTTTAGCAATGACACTCTTCAAGTCCATCTCGGGATGCAACTTCTGTATCTCACGGATGTACTGCATGTACATCACATCACGAGACACCCACATAGCTTTCTGAGAAGCACGAGACAAGCCGTTATAGAGACCACCCACGGTAGTCCCTAGCTTCTTGGCAAGCAAACCCATACCACGAGACAACTGCTTGTCATCTACCAACTGCTTACCAGCTTCGATAATCATCTTATCGAACAATCCATTACGAGGAGAAGCCCCTAAGATAGAACCTCCTTCACGCATGACATCACGATAAAACAGAGTCTGCTCTGCTACATCTTTCATAGCAAGAGAGCCAGTCTTTACGAACCTTGCGAAGGATATGGGGTTAACCCACCCTGTAAATCCACGAGCGTTATACAAGTGCATAACCTCATTGAACATGTGAGGAAGAGGGTTCAACATCATGTTCTTAACGATCTGATTACTCAGCTTCATCCACATGCCGTTGTCCCACACCTTAGCAAAGTCCTCAATGATTGCAGCAGTCTTGGGATCAAAATGCCAACCACGTAGTTGAGGTATCTTATCCAAGCTGTCAGGAACAACCCAGCCTTTAGGCAAGTCCTTAAGAGACTTCTCCGGGGAGAACCCTACCTTCTCAAACAGTTTAGATTCCTTGAGGTTGTTGAGCAACTCCAACTCACGAGCCATCTTACGTAGGCCCATGTTAGACATACGAGCAGAAGCTTCGGCATCATGCAAGTAACGGTAAGGAGAATGTTCTTCGATAGCATCTACCTTGCCATCAACAAGCGTAAGAGACTTCTTCTCTTTGGTAGTCCTATCTTTGATCTCTATAGAATCACCTAGTTTGAAATTGGGGTCTTCGGTAAAGCCTATACGTTCCTTAGAACCATTCTTCCATTCCCAAATCTCCGTACCCTTATGAACATTGCGTATCTGCCACTTACCTCGTTCATCTTGGTATCTAAATTGCCCATCTTCAGGATGCTTATGTAGTTCAACTACACGACCATCATCCATCTGGAACACACTACGTTCTTTAGCAGCATGGGTTTGTTCTGCCACCTTCTCCGAGAAGGGCATACGGTTAGCAAACAACTCCGAAACCATGTTTTTAAAGTTACTAGTAACACCACCTTGAATACGGTAACGAGACTGACCACTACCAAACTCTTGACCAACATCCCCACCCATAGCAGTAATCTTCTTGATCAGAGCTTCATTCTCAGAGTCAATGGCCTTAAGGACTTCGCCTAGATGCCCTCCAACATCTTTGCCATGTTCCCGAGCAAAGAAAGCAGTCTCACGTTCAGCATTGATGTTGACTAGTTGAGCCTTAGCCTTCTTGTCCCAAGCCTTACGTTCAATAGGATGCAACATAGAAGGACGCTTACCCAATCCATCCGTAGCAGTCTCTCCATAACCTATAACATGCTCAGAAGTATCAGCCTGTTCCCACGTAGTCATCTTGTGGAAAGCATCATCCAAGCCTTGATGATCCGTAGGGATAGGGATAGAACGCTTCTTTAACTCGGTAGCATAGTCATCAAAGAACTTGAGAGTAGTCTCTTCACCATAGGTGTGAAATAACTCTGTTGCATGTTCTATAAAAGATGCTTTGTTAGGTATGGTACGGACATCTATGTTCTTGATAGCTTCTGCTACTTCAGGAGAAGTGTCCTTGGTAAACTTTTCTGCTTCGGCAGCGTCAGGGAGAATAGGCTCCCCCTTAGAAGCAAGCTCTACAAAGTTTTGTTTGACACGAGTGTCATCAAACACTACGTAGTTTCGAAACTGTTCTTCACGACCCCAATTGGCATTATGCACTTGCCCCACAACACCCTGCTCTGCGAGAGCAATAGATGTTCTAGTGTCTCCGATGTGCTCCTGCATCTTTCCAATTTGTCTTGAAGTAGGATTCTTTTCATCAGGAAATAATTTCCGATACTCGATCTCAGCCTCTTCAAAAGTAGGCTTCAATATCTGAGACAGTTCCCGGTACAACTCAACCCCTGTCTTTGGAGTTTCCGCAAAAGCTTTTTGAAACTCGTTCTGTAACTCTTTTAGAGAGGAAGCTTTTATGTCTTTTGTTATAGCTACAGCTTCTTCTTCTTCCCGCACAAAACCTATGTAGCTACCATCTGGTTGTTTCTGAGCATATATACCGTACTTACCCCTAGCAACATCAACACTTTGTATGTGTCCACCAGAAGCAACAAGCTGTTTCTCCAACTCTCTCATGTGTAAAGCAGTTATCTTTACCGCACGAGCAACAGGAGATACGCCTAGAGTTTCAAAAGCCTCTTTGATTAAATTAGATTGTTTGTTGGAGTTCCAATCTAAAAGCTCGTCAGGATGAGCCTCAATAGTAGAGTGGTATGTTGGAACTTTTGTTTCCTTAAACATGGCTTCATCTATAGCTCGTCGCTCATCTTGTATGAGCTTTTGTTCTGCTTCAAGAGAAGCTCGCTCTAGAATTAAATCTGATTTCTGATCCGCAATCTTGCTCTCATATTGTTCTAATGTTTTTCTAGCCCCTATGATGTGCTTGTCATATAAGTCATGCAACTCACTAGCAGTTTTCCCCTCTAAAAGATTGGGGTGCTGCATCATCTCCCAAGACTCATACTCGTCTTGAGCATTGAACTTGAGTTCATCTAAGAGGTAGTCTCTTTTTAAGTCATCAATCTTGACTTGTACTTTTTCTATTTTTTTATCTAAGTAGTCTGTCTCTGTAGTCAGGTCTATCATTTTCTGAGCTATTTCAGGATGATCGAGCATGTACTTTTCACCAACTATGTCTTTAGACATCATTTGGTAGCTCTTGTTAGTACCATCCCCCCGAGAAAAATAAGTCCCCGCACCAAAAGCCATGTTTCCCTCACCAGATAGAGCATGTTTAATCCAGTTAAATGCTCCAAACTTATGTGGGCTACTGTGCGCTACAGCAATACCATTTCTTTCCAACAAGTCATGTAGCTCCTCTGAAAATCTACTGGCAACAGAAGAAGCTTGTTTAGGAGTGCTGATTGTTGAGACAGGTTTGTTACTAGGAACACGATTACGAGATGCCTCAATCATCTTGGTTCCTTGTTCCAAGACATCATCCAAAGCAGTTCTATCCTTGATCCCCAAGCCATCAGCAACAAGTTTTTTAAACTCTTCCCACACATTAAGAAGCTTAGAAGCAGGCTTATTCATGTCTGAAGGAAGCTTACTTAGTAGTTGCTGAAACTCTTTATTGGTAAAAGCTTCTGCAATGAACTCGTGTTCATTTTTAATCCCGTACTCTAAGTACTCTCTATAAATCTTTTGTTCCCCAATAGTGACATTGGGGTACTTCTGTTTGTAAGTAGCCATAGCCTCATCTGCTTTTAAACCTAAATCAGACTTGTGTAAGGCCAGCAATCGCTTAAGAGCTATAGCAGCATTGCTTTTTCCAGAGTTTATAAGAGCGTGAGTTCCAGCATGAATCCCTTCATGCATAAAGACTTGTAAATTGCCTCCTTCTCCTAAGCTTAGTTTATGTTCTTTGTTGCCAGTGTAAAGACCAGAAGCATCTTCTTTCCAAACATTGTTTTCATCGTGATATCCAATCTTTTTATTCTGTAAATCTAGATCGGCACTACGAATAAACTTTGAACGAGTAAGAGCTTTAATTAAAGCTTTCTGTCCCGGAGAACCTATGTCTGCTTTAGCAATACGATCAAAAGCTTCTCCTACATTCTTGGCGTTCCAGAGATGATCATGTAGTTCTTGCCAAGTAGGTTTTTCTTTGTTTTTAAACTCAACCTCTGGCATATGCTTTTCTAAAGCATCGTGCTCTTGTTGGGCCTTCTGTAACTCTGCTTCATGCGCGGCAGCTTCATCATGCTTGCCAGCAAGTTCTGCTTCAGTCTTTTGAATATTCAAACTTTCAATACGAGCCGAGACTTCTCGTATGTGCCCTTTAAAGTCATCCCGAGATACAGGCGGCTTGTCTGTAGTAGAAACACCAGCAGGTTTCTCTGTAGAGATTTCAAACTCCTTGACACCAGCCTTACGCAAGTCACCACTATGCAACCCCTCTTTAGGCTGCTCTAAGACATGATCTTCAGGTACCTGTCCAGTGTTCTTAGCCCTCTTGAAAGCTTCCTTGCGAGTAAGGAAGTTACCACGCTCATCAATGAACCCTTGTTCGTGCGTATCGGCGGTCTCAAGCTTACGTGCTTCATCGTGCTTAGGCCCCATCCTTTCAATGTTCCTTGGGTTAGCTTTCTCCCGGATAGCAGTCTCTACCAACTTGGCTTTAGAGTTCTTTACTTCTTCATTCTTCTTGACCTCTTCTAACCACTTGGCTTTCTGTTCAGGAGTAGCACCTTCAGGAGGTTTAGTTGGATCAATGTTACTAGTAGCATCTTTGGTAAAAGGTTTAGCAATAGCACCTCCTACAGCAGTACCAGCAGCATGAAAAGGCTTGCCTAAGCGATTAGTACCGGGAAGAACAGCACCAGTAGCAGCAGCAATGCCTACTTCTTTAAGATCAATCTCTCCAGTAGTCGCCAATTGAGAACCAGCAGATACACCAGCCTGAGTAGCAGCAGAAGCAGCCCTAGCTTTCATGGCTGTATTGATCCACTTAGCAGTCTTGTCTATAGCAACTTTAGGAGATAGTCCAGCAGCACCACCAGCTATGCTACCAGCAGTGGCATAACCTTCGTGTGCTTGCATAGTCTTCTGAGCATTAGCAAATCCTTCTGGATCAACAAGAGACCAGAGCCTAGATTGAATCTTAGAAGCAGCTTCAGAGCCTCCAATAGCTCCTCCACCAAAAGCCAATAACTCAATACCACCAGCTACGAAAGGGCCTATGCCGGGAATAGCTAGAGAAGCAGCAGCAATAGGAGACACTACTTCAGCAGCAGCCGCACCTGTAGCAAGTCCAGCTAAACCGGGAGCCACATTAGAAGCAGCACCATACCCGGCAGCAGCAAGCTTACCCTTATCTTGTCCACCCTGTTTGCCAGTAACTAGATCACCTAGAGATTGAGAGCTAACACGGTCAGGCTCACCAGATGAGCCACTAGACTTCTTGTACTTAGCAAATGGGTTTTCTTCTCCATTGGAAGGAGCAGAAGATGCAGGAGTAACGTACTTGGCAAACGGATTGACTTCTTCAGCCATGCACTACTCCTTAACGAACCATGTCGTTCAATCGACTTTTTGCCCCATAGATAGACTGAAGTGTAGCTGCACCTCTAGCTTTCTTTTTACGCTCTTCTTCTGCTTTGTCTGCTTCCTCTTTTTTAAGACGAGCAGCTTCAGAAGCAACACGAGCTTCTTCCTTCTTCACAGCAGCAGCCCTATCAGCAGCTACCTTCTCTTGAAGGAGTTCGCCACGAGACTTTTGTTTAGGAGTAGAAGAAGGCATGTCAGGTAAATACCCAAATGTTTCTTTAAAGAACTTTTTGTTCTTTTCTGAAGGGTCTGCCATCAATTGTTGAACTGCTTCTGGAGGAGCAGCCTGTTGCCCACTAGCAGGTTTGTTACTAGGAACATTGGCACTAGGAGCAACTTGAGAAGGAGTAGCAGCACTAGGCTTGGCATCAGGCTTAGGAGTCTCTTCAGCAGCAGGAGAAGGAGTTTCCTTGGGGAAGGTCTTTGCATAAGCAGCTTCTACCCGAGCAATCTCTTCCTTGTCTCCAGAGTGTTGAGCCAAGACCCTCTTCTCATCCCAGTACTGTTTCTGCTTGTCTAAACGATCTTGAACAAGAGCAGCGTATTCCTTTTGAGCAGGAGTTTCTTTGACACCAAAGGCACGAGAGATAGGCCCCGGAGCACTAGCAGCAGCAGCTTCCTTGGCAATCTTGATCTCTGTCTCACGTTCCTTTTCAGCAGCTAAGAAGTCTTTATCAAGACTTACAACTTCTCCTCGATAGTCCTTCCATGTCTTCTCAGCACGAGACTCTTCTTTACCAGCAGCCCTTGCACTACCAGCAGCTATCCTAGCAATAGAGATTCGTTCTTCGGAGAGTATGCGTGCTTGTATTTCTGCTAATCGCTCAGTAGCAATTAACTGTTTAGCTTGAATTGCCATCTCTCCAAGCTTGCCAGAGGTAGACCACATCAGTTCAGAAGCAGCCTTTTGAACTTGTGCTCCATTCATGTTGGCATAGTTGACAGCCCCAATGCTGTCTATGAGTGCCTTCTTAGCAGGAGGAGGAAGAGCTTCTACAGCATCTTTAACCTTGTCAGGAAGCATGTTCTCAATGACGGAAGCAGCACTCTGGATAGCACGAGATTGAGCATCGTACTGTTTGATGTCATTCAAGTAAGAAGATGTCTGTAAAGCTTCTGCACGGGTCATAGCAGCTTCAGCTTCTACAGGCTTACCCATGTTTGCAAACAACGCAGAGATTTGCTTTGCTTGTTCAAAGTCCTTAGCATTCTTGTACTCAGGAGTTCCTGCAAGCTGTTGCATCTTTTGGATAGCTTCTTGATTAGCTTGGAACTCAGTCTGACGGATGGTATTCTCCATCACCGTCTTACCCAAGGTAGCCTTCTCTTGGTCTATCTTGAGAGCCTCCTCCTGCATGATGTTCTTCTGATGTTGTTGAACATCAGGAGCAGCAGCAACATTACGTTGGAGTTGTAGTACAGCATCACTACCGGATGCCATGTCTTGCATTGCATTAGCCATATGGTGTTCCTTTATTGGGCATTAGAGCCGGGGCCAGTACCCCAACCACCACTGCCTCCACCCCATCCACCATCGTTGTTGCTTAGGTTTCCTGTAGCATTAACTGTTTGAGCACTGTTGTACCCATAACCTCCCATACCACCACCAGAGCTACCACTACCAAACAGTCCATTAAGACCCGTAGCAACACCACCAAGACCCGCATTGAAGTCCGAGAAGCCTTGATTACCTTGGCCTATCATTGCCTGTCCACCAGCAGCAGGGTTTTGGGTAGCACCACTACCCGTAGCTAAACGATTCATGTAGTCGGTCATAAAGCCATAGTAACCTTGTTGACCGACCTTTTGTAGCTCTTGCTTCTCTGCCCCACTACCAGACATACCAGCAGCAGCAAGCTTGCCTTGAGAAGCTTCCATAGCGGGATTGAGAACACCACTCATCCATTGAGAGTACCCCGGCATTTGGGTAGGGTCAGTCTTAGCTCCGGGAGCCATCATTGCAGCATATTGATCCCCCATAGCTCCTCGATGAGAAGCAAAGGGGTCTACAGCAGTCTGTGCTTGACCACTAGAGGGCCTACTGCTACTACCCCCACCTCCACCACCACCCCCAAAAACACCCATGGAGTTGAGACCACCAGCAATACCCACTACAGAGGCGACAGTTCCTAATGAGATTCCAGCAGACATGATTTTTTATCCTTCCAAAGCTTATTTAAGAGCATGACTTGTCGGTAGTCGAGAGTGATCTCTTCTCCTAAGTCTCCTCCAACCATCCCGTGAATATCACGAGATGCTACTAGTAACATATCTTCTGAAGCAGTTAGGACTGCTACAGCATTGGGAGTCTTTGAGTGGTTAGTTCGGTATCCAGCAGGAGTCCTATACCCATTGATACGCATGGGAGCAATGAGGCTTCCAACAGCTATTGCAGCAGTAGCAAAGATACCTTTACCTTGTATTGGGGAGTCTCCAGTAGTGATGCTATAACTTCCTTCTGGAAAAGGTATGCAGTCTCCACGATACTTGGATACTAGCTCAACCTCATCAACACTCCAGCCAGCCTGCTCTATAGCCAGAATAAAGTCCTTGCGGTCATCTTCATGCAAAGCAGTTTCTATAGCTAGTTGTTTGGCTTGGTGTTCAGTAAGAATCTCAGGGACAACAAACAGAGTAGACTCTAGGTATTCTACATCCGTGCTACTAGTAACATAGATGTTTTGCCACACCACATCCTCTAGACAGTACCCTACTTTGCTGCCTGCTTTAGCCACAAACATATGTGGAGCCACTAGTGTCTGAGTAGAACCGTCTCCATCAATAACATTGATACTCCCTTTAAGGAGCACATTCATATGTTCAGAAACATGCTCCATACCTACAACCAATGTCTTTGCTGGGTAATGTGCTTCTCGTATATATAAGCCACCACCAAAGCGGTGTATGACAGAGTTAGGTGTCTGAGGATGCTCTAAAAGAACGGAGGCTAAAGAGAGCTTACTTTCCGTAGTCCTAAGATCAAACCCATCTTTGGTTGCTACAGTATTGATAGCATCAACAATCAAGTCTGTGGTCATACTAGGCTCCTTGTCCTTGAGCTTGATCCAACTCACCTAGTCTGAAATCAATCTCAACACCTTCTAAACGAAGAGGAGTGTTGCTAGTACACAAGAAGTCCCAAGCTCTACGACGATCAGCGCCACCTAGATACAACTGAGGTCTAGAAGCAGAGAGGTCTACTTGACGATAGCTAGACCACGTTTGATAGTCATCACCTGAATGCCTAGCTTGCAAGATACCACCGGGGACTTTATCCCCAACAACTTCTAAGCGACCATAGAACTTACGGTGAGTAGTCCCATTGTCCCTGATGCCCGTAACAGACCTACAGTAGATAGGTTGCCCGTTGTCTTGATAGGTTGTATTGCTGAAGTAATAGATACTGGCAGTGTCATCATCCAAGACGTAAGGGATGTTATTAGCTTCTGCATAGTAGTTGCCACGGAAGTAAGACTCTACCCACTGCCCTGCATTGGCTTGATCACTAGAGGCTATAGCGTATTGAGTCCATTGTGTCCAAGTCTGTGTGTCTAAGTCATACACAATAGTCAAGTTACTAGAGTGCAATGTAAGAACATACAAGGAATGCCCATAGAACTTGTACCCAAAGGAAGTTACTTTACTCAAGCCATCAGCTTCTAGAACCTTGTCTATAGAGGCTGTAGAGACCTTGCGAGGAGATACCCCATCCATGAGGTAGACAGACCTGCCATGAGTCCTTGTAGCCCCTATCCAGAGCACTGTATTGTCCGTAGAGACAATGCTATCAGCAGTAGCACAACCTGTTTCCATCGTATAGCTCTGAGCTACTCCAAGAGGAGTCACTGTGCTAGTGCCTGTACCAGCATCATAGAAGAACTGGGTACTAGCCTTACCAAAGGCTACCAAGTAATTCAAATGCTTTGTAATTCCCACTAAGGTATCGTTAGTCTGATTGAAGACAATGTAAGCCAAGGCATTCCAAGTAGTTGGATCGCCATAGTTGGAGCTATAGATACGGTTATCAGAAGCAGTAGCTATGAAATAGAAATTGTCTAGGTACACTACCCCCGGTACATAAGGGCCAGCAGGCATGTTAGTAAGACTGCTGTTGAGTACCAAAGCATTAGTCAATACATATGCATTGACCTTGTTATGAAAGAACAGATTGACGTCTAACAACCCCTTGACTGCATAGGTGTTAGAAGTACTTGCAGAGGTAGAGCCTACAGTGGTCACTGCAAACGTACCACTGTTGATGTTGTAGATGGTGTTACTAATAACAGCAATAAGGTTGTTGTTAAAGTTAAACAAGCCTTGACTGAGTAACGGAGTAGGAGGAGTTACCGGAGTTACTTGAAGCTGATAAGCCAAGCCGGGTCTTTTAACAAAGTCTAGAGAAGCACCATTCTTTTCAAAGACAGCATTGACCGTCCGTGAGTCCTTCCCTAAGGTTCCATCACGGGTCTCAATCTCTTCAGCTAGTCTGATACGTTCTACTGGCATGATTACCTTGCATAAGAGTTGGGGATCATGCTTCGATAGTCAGGTTGGAAGTTAGTGCTATAGGCATCCACATCCCAATCATTCATTTGATCCTTGTACACCTTGGCTCTAGTCATAATTTCATTACGGTAGTTCATAGGAACACCGTACTCAATTGCCAACTGATCTGCCAAGTTCCATATGAGAGTGTTCATCCACTCGTTAGGGAAGTCAGGGATGTCAGTAGACAACAACATGTCATTCAAAGGCATCTGAGCTACAACATGCAACTCAAGGTTAGCTAAAGAATATGTGTCTGGAGACAAGTAGATATACAAGATACCGTTGAGAGCCTTCACATCATAGAAGATGCTATTGGCAGTACCAGTAGAGAACTTCGATCCCAAGATGTTGTACTCTTGCTTGGAGAGCAACTGGATGGGAGTGTCTATGTTAGGAGCCACAGAGATGTTGCGATACCAAGCTTGAAGAATCTTCAAAGGCTTATCAGTAACCGCCGTACTAGGTTGAGTAGTGTCGTACATCAAAGCACTGTTGGAACCACCTAACACATAGTAGTTGTTAGAACCAACAAGAGGAATGCGTAGCTCTGCATTCTTCCAAAGCTTTAACCCTTCGGTACTGAACTGCTTGATAAGCAAGTTAAGAGACATGTTTGCATTGGCAATGCTATTAGCATCTGGTGTGTCTCCTAGTTCAAGAACACCAAGCTTACGCAGAGCTAAAGCAATAACCTGATCTCTAGTGACGGTGTAAGTGCTGCTCATTTGTGTGGCCCATTCAAAAATGCAGTCCAAGCTGCACCAGCTAAGAAAGTAAGAACACCCAAGCCTAACCACTTAGCTCCAGCAACTCTCATCTCTTGCCAGAACTTTGCCTTCTCTTCAGCTTGCTTGATAACAAGCTCGTGGTGTCTACGATGTCCTTCAGGATCACCTTCAGGGAAAGCTTCTCTCATCAACTTAGAGACTGCTAGAGCCAACTCATTGGTCTCATCTGTCATGTGTCTAGTAAGACGCTTGTCCAAATTCTTTTGGGACTCATGTACCTGCCGTACTAACTCAAGTAATACTGGCATAGGAGAATCCTTCCTGCGGTCATTGAAGCTGTCAGCAAGAGGAGCAAAGTCACTATCATCTTCCCCGAATTGATGCATGGTCATTTAACAGCCCTGATGTGTGCATGTAGAGGATCAACACGATTGATCTTCTTTGCTATAGCAACGAATAGCTCGTGGTCAGGGTTGTTAAAGTCCAAACATAGACGCTCTAACGTATCACTAATCGTAACCTCACCATGCTTAGGCCAACCAAATGCCAATGCCCAAAAGGTATGGCAAAGAATACAGTCAATTAACCAAGCACCCAAGACAAATGGAATGAGATAGAAGTACCTTAGTGGACTGCTGATACACAGCAATGCTGGGTAGAGTAGTACACAGAGTATTTCAGTCATAGCTGATTCCGTAAGGCTACTATCTGGTTGTCAAATGCTTTCAGAGGAGCATACCCCGGCATAGCAGTCAGGTTGTTTGTCTCGACGTACAAGAGCATGAACTCTCTTGTTGCGCGGGGCATTAGCTGTGCTTGCTCAAGCTGCTTAATCTGTTCACGAATCAATGCCTTTGGGTCTTCTGGAGGAAGAATAGGAAGAGCAGCAACCTCTTCCGCAGACATATCAATAACAACAACCTCTCCAGTTACACAATTGATTTCAGTACGTTGCATGTTTAGCTCCAAGTTACGTTAGCAGTACCGCCATTAAATGTGTCTGTAGTACTAGAGGTCAAACGAACTCTATCCAAAGCACCACCTAAAGTTACGGTTCCCATCACAAAGTTATAGTAAGCGACTGTTCCTTCATAAAACATTCCTTCCCATATCCAGACGTTTCCAGAAACTCGCTTAAAGTTAACTGCCCCATACCGAGGAGTTGAAGCAGTTGAAGAAGTGCCGTAGACGCCTGTGGTAAAAGATGTGTTGGCAATAGCAGGAGTAGTAGTTCCTGTCATTAAAACTGATGTGTAGCCCGTGGTTTGTATTGAACCACTACCAAGCTGAAAAGCTATTCGTCCTGTACCACCAGCTAAAGATACTGCGTTCAAATTGATACTGACTAAGTTAGCAGTAGCAGGTATGCCAGTAAAGTCAAAAGAAGTGCCTGATGTTGTAGTTGCTACAGACCCTATCGTTGAGGACACTGGTGCAGCAGAAGATGCCCAAGTAGAGCCGTTGGAAGTCAGTACGTTACCACTAGTACCGGGTGCAACAAACAAGGGATTAGAAGTACCGTTACCAAGGATAACGTTATTGGCAGTAAGTGTTGCCAACCCTGTACCACCACTACTTACAACAATAGGCGTACTAAATGTTTGAGCTAAAGCAAATGTATTTACTTCATCCAGCTTAGGAAAGTCATTCAAGGAAGCAGCAACAAGACGAAGCTCACATTTGTCACCAGTGTTCCAAGCAACAGCAGATGTGTTGTCCTGCCCACGAACAATGGTAGTAAAGGTATCTGATGTGCCAGTACGAGCAGTTACCTTGATGACTTCAGTCGTACCAGCATTGTTAGCCAAGGTGCAATAGAAGTACTGAGCACCAGTAATAACAGGAAACAATGTTCCTGTACTAGTAGCTACTGTAAGAGTAGAAGCTACGTTGGTAATGCCTGAAGCTAACGTAGTAGCGGCATTGTTGGAGAAAGACATATTTGCCATAGTGTTCTATCCTAGTGCGATCTGGTTAAGTACTCTTCCATCTAGTTCATGCAAAGAGGTGTTAGCGTATTGGACTCGTATTCCAATTGTGGCAGTAGTCCTTGATGAATAAAAGATATTCATCAAAGTAGTCTGCAAGTATATAAATCTATCTGCTGCCTCTGGTCTAGACCAAGGAACAGCTTGCTGATCAGCAACTCCCCTAACAAAGTCTTGAGGCTGTCTAGGTTCCCAATCCCCATGACAGACCATAAGACCATCCCACCGCATCTGCAAACTCTCAGCCTTATACTGCCTTCCGCATACATCGCAGATGACATTCCAACTGCCCTTGAGGTACGTGGTAGGAGCAGTCATTACTACACTAGAGCAGTACTATACACAGGCAAATCTCCCACAGCAACAAACGTATTGGATGCTGAAGTGGTGATGGTCATAACCAAGCGGTAAGTAACTCCAGACAACCCACCTATCACTCGTTGAGAGACTTTGGTTCCTGAGATGATGGAGTTGCCTGAGATGATGGAGCTTGGGCTTGGGTCAGTTCCATCCTTAACCGTTACGGTAGTTACTCCAGACGTAATGGTCTCTCCAGTAGACAACACTTGAATGAAGTCAAAGGATAGGAGTTTGTTCTCAGTAGTGATCTTGTAGGAGAAGGTTTCAGCCATCTAAGTTATCCTCTTCTGTAGATGTTATGACAGTCTTTGAAGGTCTTACTAAGATGCTGCTAATCCCATTTGTGATGGACACAAGTACCCCATAGGCGGGAACAATGATTGTGTCTCTAGCGGTAGCAGCAATGTTGACTACGTACCGATTGATCACATAGGCTAGTGCAGCCGTAGTATAACTCGTTACGGTTAAGACAGCAAAATAAACCGTTCCACCACTACGAGTGGCTGTTAAGAAGGCTAGGCAAGTACTGCCAAAAGAGAGCAGCTTAGAGACCAACTTGGTGAGTACGGTGTTACTAGTAACAAGGTTTGAAACAGACTTCCCCACTCTGTTGAGGTAGGCTGCAATGCTCGTCAAGGCTGTGTTGAAAGTCTTCTGTGCTTGTCGGATCAAAGATGAAGCAGTGGTGCTCACAAAGGAGAGTGAGACTACCCTTGTAATAGCAGTCCCAACAGCAGCCACAGTCACATTGACAAAAGCAATGAGCCGAAAGAACACACTCTTGGGGGAAATGGTTGCTGTGGATTGCACATTAGGCAGAGTTGTGTACACAGGACTATCCGTATTGACAGCCAAACTGTTAAGCATTGTGCTTCCAATGCCGCCACTTATGACGTAAGACACTCCAGAAACAGTGCGAGTAATGCCAACTCCTTTAACCATTGCTCCAGAACTAGTACTGCTAATGCTCCGAGCAGAAGGCTGAATCAGCTTTAGGAAAGCAGAAATAGAGGTGCTCAATATCGAAAGGCTTTTGACTCTTGCCACAGCAAGACCAAAAGCAGCAACAGACGTATTGACTAAGGTCAACAAGAACTTATAAACAGTTATTGGAGTTACTGTGGCACTGCTGCTTATTGCAGGAGTAACTGTGTAGACAGGGCTATCAGAGTTTAAAGACAAGGAGTCTAGAACACTACTGCCTATCCCTCCTGTAATGACGTACTTGCTGCCAGACACAGTACGTGTAAGCTGGGTTTGCTTTACCGTAGTGCTTGTGCCTGTGGTTCCTGTAAGCCAGAAAGAAGGCTGCACCATCTTACGAAGCACAGCAATGCTAGTGTTGACAGCAGTAAGAATCACTCCTTTATTAAACATGGTTCCAACAGCAGCAACAGAGATTTGTACTAATGTGATAACCCGTTTAAAGATTGTTGGGGTGGACACTGTAGACGTACTGCTGATGTAAGGGGCAGTGGTGTAGACTGGGTTGTCAGAATTGATTGCAAGGCTGCCTAACGTAGAGCTTCCAACACCACCAGTAATGACGTACTTAGACCCCCAAGAGACTAAGGTGGTTATAAATTTCTTAATGCTAGAAGCTGTAGATATAGACAGTACTACTAAGAAGCTATGAGAGGTAGCTCTTAGAATAGAGACTACAGAAGTAGAAGAGATTAAAAGTAAAAGTCCTCTTTTAAATGCTGTAACTAACGTTGATGTTGATGTCTGTACAGCAGTGATTGTGCGAATGAAAGCACTAGCAGTAGACACTGTAGCAACAGATGTTGCTCCAGTTGTCGTGTTGTACACCGGGGCATCGTTATTGATTGCTAACAGATTACCCACCACACTGCCCACACCTCCGGTGATAAGGTATCTATTGCCAGAGACTATCTTAGTTAAAAGTACTCTCTTAACAAGAGAAAATGTAGATAAACTCGTCAATAAAGCAAAAGGCTTTACTGTTGTCTTGAACAGAGTTTGTGTCATGTTACTAGTAACAAGAGCAAAAGATTTAACCATTGCCTTCAAACTCGTAACAACACTAGTGCTAACAACTGATCTGATTGCTCCTACTCTCCTAGCTAATGTAGAAACAGAAGTGCTTGCAATTGCCCATGTGGTTTGTATCTGCCTAACCAATGTGTTGGTAGATGTCAAAGCGGTTGTAAACACCTTGAGTCCACTACGAGCTAGTGTGCTTACATTGGTTTGTGCTACAGAGAGTGCTCTTTTAAAAACACTTCCGGGGTACACAGTAACCGTGCTGCCCACCCCTGTAGTTGTGGTGTAGACAGGCAAATCAGCATTGATAGCCAACGTGTCTACAGCAGTAGCTCCCACTCCACCTGTTATCAAGTACTTATTACCCAAGACAATCTTGGTTAATAACATCCCTTTTATAAAGGTAAAATTAGAAGTACTAACTATAGTTAGGGTTCTTAACAACCTTCTTAACGGGGAAAGAGTACTTGTACTAGTAGAAGTAACAGTAGATACAGCATGTGTTACTGCTTTGATTACAGTAGCAATGCTAGTGGATAGGTAAGAAATTGTCCTACGAGCAGCAGCTACCCTAGAAGAGAGGCTTGTACTTACTGCCGACCTAACAGCACCAACACCTCTAACTAATGTAGAAGTGCTTGTGCTACTAGTAGCAGTAACAGCTTGTGCAAAAATCTTGGTACTTCGAGTACCGTTTAATACACCGCCATTTAAGACGTAAGAGTTGAGAGACATGAACTACTGTCCCGCAACTAAAAGATCAAGAGAACTGAGTCTTGAACGTAAACTGAATAGAGTCGCCAGTTGCCAAGTTGATCACAGAGAAGTCTCCCTTGACAAACATGTTGCCAGAAGAAGCAGTGATCACATCAAACAAACCTGCATTGGTAATAGCCAAAGCACCAGCAGCAGTGATGGTAGCAACAACCTGATAGGTATCATTGGCTACTGAAGTAGTCTGTTGGGTACTAGTCCCCGCAGCACGAGGAGTAGCTTCAGTGAACAGAGTCGTATCAGTAGCAGTAGTAGTACCTGCACCAGTACCCCAAGCAGCATTCAATGGTTCAGTACCCGCACCTTTAATGCGGTTGGTGACAATAGCTTTGCCAGCGTTTACAAGGAGAGTAGCCATTTTTTAATGCTCCAGAAGAGTCGTTTAAGAGGGTTTTTATGCCAATAGCTAACTACACCTAAGTACTCAATAGTGCCATCAGCACGAGTGATGACAGCACTTATCTGAGCTTCCTTGGCATTACTTGGGACAAGCATCTCAGCCATGATTACGATCCAGAGATAGCTTTAAGAGCAGCAAGCTTGGAAGCAAGATCGGCTTGACCTTGGGTAAGCTGTGCTTCACGAGCAGCAATCTCTTGTTCACGCTTCACTACGATAGCTGTACGACTGTTAGCATCAGAGTACATCTTGTCAGTATCTTCTTGTGCCTTCTTGGTAGCAGTAGCTAGAGCATCCAGCTTGGCTCCCACTTCAGCAGCAGTCGTATTGTACTCAGCTTGCTTGGCATCCAAGGCAGCAGTACGTTGTTCGATGTCTGCAATAGTGGCATCAAGCTTGGCTTGCTTCGCATCCAAGTCATCTTGAAGCTTTGCAGCTTGAGCAACAAACTTATCATTGTTGGCTACTTGAGCAGCAGATTGAGCTTCAGTAGCAGCTTGAACACTAGCTTCTATCTTTGCGATCTCAGAGTCAAAAGCACCTGAATCAAGCAGCTTAGAAGACACAATGATCTTACGAATTTCATAGAGGTCAGAAGGGGAAAGCATAGGAAGCTCCTTTAATGCCAGTTGGCAAATGGGTATATTTTAACGATGTATCGAACTAACTCAAATGCTTTATTCAGAAAGCATAAAAACCTGATAGGCAGAACCAACTACCAATGTCCCTGTAAAGTCTGCCCCTGTAGGGCCATAGGTAACTCCAAGGCGAACATCTCCGGGAGAAGGATAGGTAGGCCCAGTTCCAGACCTTGATGCAGCACCCACTATTGTAGAAGCAGCACCTATCAAAGCACCCGTACTAGGATGTACTCTAAACCGTAGAGCAACACCTACTATAGAAGAGCTTTGTCCTGTCAATGCTCCTGTTGTACTAAAAGAATGGAACCTAGTAGCAGACCCAGCTATTGCTCCTAACTGACCTACTAGAGCACCTGTAGAGTCAAAGACATGAACACGGTTAGCAGAACCTACTATTGATGATCCGGGGCCAACTAATGTTCCTGTTGTGTCGTGGGTTACAGGGCCAGTACCACGATTAGCAGAGCCAACAACTACTGCCCCTTGACCAGTTAATACGCCACTTGTCCCAAACGCATGGAACCTAGTGGCGTTACTAGTAACAACTGCACCAGAACCAATCAGGTTTCCAGAAGTAGGATGTACTGCGTTATAGACAGCAGACCCTACTATCGTAGAGCCTTGCCCCGTAAGAGCACCTGACGTAGCCATTGCTCTAAAGCGGGTACTAGAACCTGCTATAGAACCTATAGAGCCTACTAGTGCTCCTGTGCCGTCATGGGTAACTGAACTGCTTGACCTTGCAGCAGAACCGACTATGGAGCCTATCTGTCCAGTTAGAACCCCGGAAGCGGAGAAAGCATGGAAGCGAGTTGCGGATCCAGCTACAGTGCCTAGTTGTCCAGTAAGTACTCCTGATGTGGCATGTGTGACTGCTCCGCTACTAGCAAGCAACCTACCGACTGCAACAAAGCCTCCAACAGGCCATCCATCGCTGTTACCAAGTACAGGAGCATCAGCGAATGTCGCTATGGCAGAAGTCCACTGGTCGCCTGTAGTTTGCGTTCCCCAGTTGGCTGTCTGCGTTCCTGTACTACTGACTATCAAATAATCTGCTACCAGCCCACCAATTGCATTTACTTGGTTGGCTATGTTTGTATATCCCGTAGCAGGTACAGTCGCTCCAGCTACAGAACCATCATTAGCCCAAGCAGCAATGACTACTTCACTCGCTGTTGTAGTCGCCGCTGTCGGCCCTGCTGTAGGTGTGGTACTGAATGCACCCCCTGTTGCAGTCTTGTCTACTGCTGCAAGTGCAGCCCACTCAGTTAATCCTGCTGCAAGTGAATCAGCCCCGGCATTTGGGGTAACAGTAATGGTTGCTGCACCAGCAGTTGCTCCATCCATTCTCCAGATGGAAGCACGGGTATGGAATGCTACAAGACTAGCCGCAACTACCTGTGTCCAAGTACCTCCACCACCTGATATGGTTGGTAGACAAGTAGAGGTTCCGGTTCCATCATTCTCTGCAATAGCAAGTATTAACGTGCTACCAGCAGTAAGCGTCTTACTGAGGGTTAGGTTCCCACTTGCAGATTTGTTGGCTACTGGTGAGCCAATGATGGTGGGCATTGTTTACCCCAAGAATTTAGATACCGCTGCTCCCACCAGCATGAGGTATATGAACCAAAAGTAGCTTGCGGTGTTCATGCTACTTATAGAAGATGGTTACAGCAGGAGCAGTACCCGGGGTACCTGTGCTAGTTGCTGTGGTTGAAGCGCCAATGCCAATACCAGTTGCAAAGTTAGCCAAAGCAATTGATCCTGCTGGAATCGTCAATGTTCCACTCGCAGGTACAGCCACAAACCAAATAACAGATGTGCCGAGAGTAGGAGTACCTGCTGTGTTGTAGAACTGAATGTAGACCGTCGATGCGGTCAGGTTAGCAATAGACATGCCATAGACAGAGCCAGCAGATGCTTTGATATTCGCTACAGTTAATGCCGCAGCAATACCTGTAGAGCAAGCGAACAGAGCATTTGTTGTTGGAGCAAGTCCTGTGTTGGGTGATAGCGATACGTTTAATGCTGCTTGGTTAGCCGCAGCAGCAGTTGATGCAGCAGTAACAGGAACAGCAGTTGTACCGTCAGTGATCTTTACGAAGCCAGCATTGGTTGCTGTGTTTTCAACAGAAGCAAGAGACACCAGTAAGGAGCCACGGTTTGTAGTCTGTAAGTTGACTGCTTGGCCCGTAGTAATCGTAGGCTGTGTGGTGGTAAACGTACCACCCATCAGAATAGGATTACCTGCGATAGATGCAGCAGATGCAGCAGCACCTTGGACAAACAAAGAAGATGTACCTGTTACACCCACAACAGTGGCACGACCTGATGCATCTACCAGAATAGACCGTGTGTTTGTACCATCGCTTCCACCAACCAAGAGAGGGTTGCCTAGTGATGCAGTACCCGAAGCAGATGGGCCTTGAGCAATAGCAGCAACAGTAGGAGCCGATTCGTTGTAGGTCTGCAAGATGCTTATAGCAGCAGAACCAGAAGTGAACGCTGTAGAGATTACCTTGAAGTATGCTGCCCCACCCATGTCCACATCCCATGCGCGAGTCTGGTTAGCGGTCAGGACACCTGTAGTAGTTTCAGAAACACTAGTGTCAGTACGAGTTGCATTAACAGGCCAGTAGGTTGTGCCATCGTTAGACGCCCAAAAGCCAAAGTTAACACCCGCATAGGTTCCAGAAACCTGTACCGTTACACCAAAGAACCCGCCCATTGTCACGGGGCCAACGGTTGTTGATGAGGTAGTTATCGCACCTGTAGTATTAACGTCTGTACCCGATATGGATTGCACAGGCAGTGGAGATGCAACAGAGGTTTGATTAACTGCTCCAGCAGCGCCCCAAGCTGACTTCGCCAGCGGGTACTCAACAGCAGTGATAGTGTCCGAAGCGAAGGTAGACCCACCGCTACCGGGATTAGTAACGAAGTTGGTCATGGACTATCCTTATGCGCTTAGTGCAGTGTAGGTCAGGGAAGAGCAGGACACCGTATCCCCTGAAGCTACTGTAAGTCCATTGGTCATATTGATGTCTGAAGCAGAAGCAGCAACAGCACAATGAATGACCACAGTACCACCTGATGTCTGCAATGTAGCAGTAGCTACTGGAGATGCATTACCAGTAGCAGCCGTATCAGAGGTGATAGCATTGGCAGTAGCCGTACCTGTAGCAGAAGCACCAAAGGCAGTAGCAGACAAGCTAAGAGTAGCTACCACAGTACCCGGAGCACCTACAGTACCCGTAAGTCGAAATGCCAACTTGCCACTAGCACCAATGAGTGCTGTTACGGCATCAGTTGCAGCATTACGTGCTGCTGTCGAGTGTGTTACTGCCATCTTCGGCTCCTAAAAGTTTTGCAAGTTCAATTGGATCGGAGTGTCCAATCATTTCAAAGGTCTCAACCTTACCTGTCTCAGCACGAGTGATTTCTATAGTAAATCTAAGCTCTGCTTTCTCACCTTGTAGCTCAATCATGGCATCAACCTTTATCAAACATACCAATACTCAATCGAGTAGTTAACTGTCTGGTTAGCACTTAAGTTCACAATGAGTGTGTCATCAGGCACACCATGTAGGCAGAACTTACCTGCTCCAATGTTCCTAGAGAAGATAGCTCCGGGAACCAAACTCAAGGTACATACAGCAGTACCACTTGCAAACCTGAGAGTAACAGTTACCGGAGCAGTGTTAGACCCACTTGCATTTAAGGTGTAGTAGAACAACTGTGGCTGCTTTCCACTCGGGGGAGTGTAGATTACATTGTCCCCCGAAGTGGTTACTGAACCAGAAGCCGCAGAGTATTCTGCCATTACTGCTTCACCATCTCCAACACTACAGAGAATATCTGAGTACCAGAAGTCCAGCCTGTAGTGAGGATAGTGATGTTGCCTGTCTTACCTGCACCAGAGTTGTTTTGAAGACCACCAAAGTCTTTAAACATCAATCGACCACGACCCGCAAGGGGCATGATCACAACTGGTGTAGATGCGTCCCAAGACAACTGCACTTCCAATTGATCACTAATAGAGTAGTCAATGTGGTGAATGCAGACAGCATTGGGCTTAAGCTGAGTACTACCTTGTGTAAGGGTAGTAAGGTCAATCGCAGTGGTACTGGAGAGGTTGGAGGTATCCAAGATACCTGTCAACTTCACAATAGCATTGCGAGGGCCATCAACAATGATTTGAGTGGCAAAGGCATTAGCCATGTCCTACTCCTTACTTAGTTGTACTCAGAGGCAACTTGAATGCTATCAATAAACATGATGTTGGTAGCAGCCGTATTGAGGGCGTAACCAGCACCAGCATTCAGAGCAGACATCGGCATGATGTATTCAAAGCTACCAGCTTGTGGAAGCACGGGAGCAATCGAAGTAGTCATCGCTGCATTAGTAGCAAAGAATGAGTTGTACGTTGCAATACTAGTAGTACCACCAGCGGCAAGAGGCAAGACACCATCTTGACCAATGGTCAACACCATCTTGCCATTGACACCAAAGTAGAGGCGACCTTTACCATCATAGTAGAAAGACAGATCAATCCAGTGGTTCACTTCATTGGTGAAGGTTGTATAGCCTGTACCGCCCACATGGGCAATATAAGGAGCATACAAGCCGGGGCCAGTAACACCGGGAGAGTTACCCGGAGTAGTAGAAATGGCAGAACCATTACCCAACTGGCAATAGAGTTGAGCAAATGGGGAGGAGCCAGAAGCACCCAAGGCACGTACCAGAGGAGCTTGCCCATAGCCAGAGCCGGGAGTTGCTACAGAGATTGCGTTGTACTTGTTAGCTGCACCAGCAGTGGTCAACGTACCTACAGTAGAAGAAGTATCACCGTAGATACCGCTTGGACGAGAAAGGTCACAAACGTTATTGATGGTAGTCGTAACCGTAGCACCAGTGAGACCAGTGTTCTTAATAACAAGGTTACAAGCTCCACCAGAAGCAGCTACCTTTTCAATGTAGATACCGTTAGTAACTGTACCCGTTACGTCAGAGACATCAAACAAACCATAGCGAGATACGGCAGTAGCGTCTGTAAGGAAAGTGGAGTTGTGAGCAACTTGAATGTTAAACCAAGTCTGATTGCCGGGAATCAATTGCACTGGTTGACCAGTAGCAACGTTGCCGTTAAGAGCTATAGCAGCCTTACCACCAGAGGCGGTAGTAACAGCTAGGGAGACCATGCCTCCATTGAAACCTGTGCCGGGAGTACCCGTACCAGCAGTGATCGTTGCAGTGGTGTTGGTCTGTGTATAAAAGCCAGCAACAAAGGGATTCATCTCTATCGTAATCTGACCAGACTGATTAGAGGCAGGAAGATTAGGATAAGTGCTCAAGACATTGTTTGTCTTGAAAGTACTGATACCAGAGGGGAAACGGGTAGGTGCTACCATGATTGTTCCTAGATGACGTTGTTAAAAACAACGCTCCTATTTGCTAGAAGCGTCATCGGGTAATCGGATTCTACAACCAATTACTTCTTGGTGGGTGCAGTCTTTTTTTGTTGCATTGGGTTTGGCAATGCGGGTACTGGAGGGCGTTTGCCCTTGTCCTTGGCATGTGGGTGGCTCATGTTAATGTTCCTAGTAACATCAGTTAAAAATAAACCCCTCTAGACTTTTGATCTAAAGGGGTCTCGTAGATTAGCTTACGCTAAACTTACTTATGGGCCATTCACTGCCCAAATAGCACGAGGATCAGACCAGCCGAACGAATAACGCTCGTAGCCTTTAGCCTTGGCATTCATGGTATCGAAGTCGTTGTCCTGATCAAAGGCAATACCATGACGCTCATAGTACTTCATACCAGTACCACCGGGGATGGTGTTACGGATAAACCAAGCATGTGGGCTTGTGAAGTAATGGTTCACCTTGAAACCACCGGGCAGGTAGTTGCCAGACTTGATGACGTTGATGTCATTGTTGGCGTTACCTGTTTGGTAGCTAGAGTGCAGAATGCGTTGAGCATTAAACAACTCTTGACGAGGGATGTGCAGGCTGTGGGGTTGGATAGCAACCAGCAAGCCACGGTCATTTTGCAGACCCATGATTGCAATCATTGCATCTTCCAAAGCTGCTTCGGACAGATCAACGTCAACACCCGGCTTGTTAGCCCAAGTACCACCAGAGGTATTTGGGTGAGCAGTGGATGCCAGAGCAACGTTGTCACCGCCTACATACACGCTATTGAAAGCACGGTTGTAGACGTTAGCTGCAACGTTCTCTTTCGTTTGACGGAAAGACATTGCCAATGCAGCAGCACGTTTGCGGGACACGGACTCATAGAGGTTGTCATCAATCTCTTCCTTGGTCACGATATAGCCCATTGCATAAGCAACGTGCGTATAACGAGTAGTGAAGCCTTGGACTTCGGAGTCGTAAGCAACACCTTGACCTTCGGGTTTGATTGGCACTAAGCCGAAGCCAGACAACTGAACATCTTCTTCGTAGTTCTGACCGGAGGTGTCCTTATCGAACAGGTCAACATACTCTTCAGGATGTTCATTGTAGGTTTGACCCCACCAAGCTTTGATACCGGGCCAAAGGGCCTTGGGATGTGTTGCGGTTGTGATTACGCTTGCCATGTTTTATTCTCCTAGAGGGTTAGACAGCAAGGTAGTTAACGACAGTGCCAGAAGCAGAGCCGATAATACCAAACTCGTGATAATTCCACTTGCAGAGAACCCGCAGGTAGGGCGTAGCTGCACTACCATTCAACACGTTCTCAGGGCGCTGAACAGCACCTAGCAAACGAATTGGAAGAGTAGCAGTAACCGCAGGAGCAGTCAGAACCATGTCAGAGTAAGGAGCAGCATTGCCCAACGAGGTCTGGTTAGCAGCAGAGATAGTCACAGCACAGTTCAAAGACAACTGAGCTTGGGTGACACCAGTGGCATCAAACTGAGCTTCAAACTCAGCAAACGGGTCATCAATGACGTACAGGTAACGCACAGAAGTACGAGTACCAGCAGCAATGTAGGACTTCTCCAAAGAGAGGGAGTTTCCTACCAGAGAGACACCGGGATCAGCAACACGAATGCCAGCAATGATGCCGAGAGGCAAAGCAGAAGTAGTTGTTGCACCCCCCCACTTTTGCACGTAACGGACACCAAGAGCATCCGAACCAGACGCAGACATTACTACGTCACCGATAGCATAACTATTCGTAGTGTCAGAGGTGGGAATCGCATACAAGCGACCCTGCTCACTAACACCACCCATAATGATGCTCTTTACAACGCTAAAGCCAGAAGGCTTATTGATAAGTGCCATAAGAGACTCCTAAGAAGATTACGATTGTTTCACGCTGATGCCACCTTGAGGAACATAGAAGCTAGGGTTTTCCCCAGTAATCTTGCCACGCTTAATAGCTACATCAACTTGATGGTTCTTTGTTTGAAGCTGCTGTTGGTCTTCCTCGAACCACTCCAAACGCTGCTTCATCAAGTACCCGTATTGCTCCGTACCTTCGGCACGGGGGTTTACTAGATACCGAATCCTATCTCCGAGGTCTCCGTTACGGGACACTACGTTTTCACTTACTCCACCGATTTCATCGGGTCGTACAAATTCGTACCCATTGTCTAGGGCTTCCTGAATTCTACTACCATTGTCAGTAAAGATGTGCAAGTGATAACCGTCAATTTGTTGACGTACACCTAACTTAGCTTCTGTTCCATTGAAAACATTGCGGCGTTTACGGGTTGCACCATCCTTGGCAGGGGTTGCAGCATTGAGAGCAGCTTTGTTTTCTTCGATCTTGGCTACAAGACGATCACGTTTTTCATATTCATTGAGAGCGCGGGGCATGGTTTTTCCTTTTGTTACTAGTAACATTAAGACCAATCGTAGGAGTTCACATACTCCTCACGGGTCATCAACTTCTGTTTAACGAACTTATCGCAAGCAGCCTTAGCATCTTGGGGTAGGTTGTCATAGCTCTGAGCATTGCTACCAGCACGACCCGGACGTCCAGCACTAGACTCTACACGGCTAGTAGGAGCAGCTTTCTTACCAAACCGAGCAGGTAGTTCTTCTGCAAGAGTCTCATCTAGTTTTTCCAAGAAAGCTTCTCCTTTTAAATCGGGGAACTCTAAGCGGAGGCTTTCACCAATACCGTTAGCCATGCCAGTAAGACGCTTGTCTTTGCCGAACCATTCATTACGATCCAGCCAAGTCTGCAAGCTAGGGTCTAAGGTGTTTTGAACTGGTGGAGTAGGTTCTGCAACAGGTTTAGCAGCATCCTTAACAGCTTGCTTTGCTTCCCGAAGATCATCCTTGGCTTGATCCAATTCGTCATCCAAGGCATTAACCTTCTGCCCATCTCCATCAGAGATTGCTTGAGCACGACTGTCTTTGATAGCTTGTATCTGACGCTCGTACTCAGAAGCTTTACGCTCATAAGCTTCCCTTTGGAACTTCTTAAAGTCTTCAGCAGCTTCTCGAAACTCTTTAAGTTGTTCTTTGGTGTGGTTCAAATCCTTGATCAGGTTCTCGTTGTTCTTCTGAAGGATAGGAAGAATCTCACGACCACGCTTAACAAAGGTCTCAGCATCTACCCAATCACTCTCATTGCCACGGAAACGTTCTTTGGGAACCCATCCTTGACTAGAAGCTTCACGTAGCACTTCAGGTGCTACTTGGGGAGCTTGTTGACCACCACTTGTATCTTCATCAGCCATTTCTATCTCCTATGTTAATGTTTAGCTAGGTACGGATCAACAAGGTCTACATCAGCATCAAGAGTGCCTGTGATGTCCTTGTCGTTGATCATGCGGTAATTCTGTCCATCCTTACCCAAGTAAAGCAAGCCTGCATACTTGGCAAAGATGACCTTATCACCAACCTTACACCACGCAGTAGGTTCATCTGAATAGCATTGGTCTCCCATAGCTATGACTATGCCTGTGGTGTTACCCATTTGTTCCCGTGCTTCGCTTACCTCAGTAGTCAAGATGATGCCTCCTTTGGAGACCTTCTTAACCTCTTGGGGCTTAACAAGCACTCGCCAGCCTACTGGATTGATACCAGATTCATTGGACATATGCTTCATCTTTCTTAGTTACCACTTGCTGTAAGTCTTCGTATTCCAAAGTGAGGATGATGCCAATTGCTCTGCAACGACCTTTCACCTCTGCTTCGTCTTGGAAGGCTCCGTGAATGAGACCTTCTTTCATAGATTCACGATCTTCTAACAGAAGCTTCATTAGCTTCTTAGTTACCGGATGGTGTTTCCATTCTTCAAAGTTCTCCCGACTAACTGCTTCTACTGACATGGGCTGTCCTTACTTTTGGGGTGTGGATGGTGTTCCCCCTTGATCACCTGCCTGCATCATTTGCTGGCCTTTCATCATGGTCTCATAGACATCGTTCATGGTGTTTATGGAACTCAAGATACCTTCTCGACGCTCACGTTGCATAGCAATCTGAGTGTTGATTTCTTGGATACGCATCTTCTCGCCTTCGGTAGCAATACCTATCTTGATTGCTTCTGCTTCGGCTTCGAGCTTTTGAATCTTGGCTTGGTTCAACTCTGCTTCTCCCATCAGCTTCATCAAGCCCATCTTCATGTTCAACTGGTCTGAAGCTTGTTGTACCTGTGCCTTGATCTGCTCCACTTGCACCTTGGGATTGATGGGAGGAGGAACAGCATTGGGGCCTTTGGGATCAGGAATGAGCTTGTCAACATCCTGAATCTTTCCTGCCTTGAGAATCATCTTCTCCGCTTCATAGCGGTTGTAGAGTCCGGGAGTATGGGCAATACGATCAGCAACCAACATGGCTTGATGTTGCCGTTGAGAATCAGAAGTAATGCTTGGATCAGCAGTAGGCATAACATCCGTTACCGGGCCTTCATAGTCTGACACCAAGACAATGCCATCTCCACCATCAGCATTGGAAACGTATTCCATGTTTTCGTTAATAAAGATTTGATTGAGGCGGTATAGCTTACGGAACTCTTCCTTGAGGGAACGGTAAGTACGTTTAAAGATACCGTTGAATATCTTCATACCCTGCTCTGCCATAGTGCGGGTAGTCTCAGCAGGAGTATTCTGTCCGGGGTTCTGACCTGTAAGGATGTCTACTGAACCACCAACACGCTCACCGTAGTTGATAAGAAGGTTCAATAGGGTAAACAGGACTTGGCTAGGTTCACGGACAGGAAGAGGGACAATGCCCTTCCGTAAGTCATCCCCAGTGGAATCTACATGTTTCCATTCCATAGGGTTGAAAGTATAGTTACCACCTCGTAGCTTGATACCGCGAGAAAGAAAACCACCAGCGGTATTAGCCATCGTTCCTGCATCGACAAGCTGATTAACAATAGTGTTGATAGACTCATTGAGAGGGCCAAGTAGAACACCAAATCCAAGGTCATAGAAACCTCCATCAGGAGAGGGAACAAATGGATACTTGGTGAAGTACTGTTCTGCCACGATGGTAAGAACATCTCCCTTCTTGTTTCTCTCTATGTCGTTGTTGGAGTACCGAGCAACAATACGGGCTACCTTCTTGTTGTCCTTGCGTACATAGACGATGTAAGGCTCTGCATACCCATCATCATCAAAGTCAATAAAGCAATGCTGCTCTAGGATTTCAATAGGGTTGCTATCGTCATTGCCATCAGGGGGAGTCATCCCCTGTGCCTTGTCTTGGGCTAGTTGGAGATTGCTATTAAGAACATTTGAAGAGGCAGGTTGAATGCGGCCTTCTTCAATACCTTCTACCCACAAACCACGAATGGTACGTTCATAGATTTCATTCTTGGACATCAGGATCACATGGGTAATCCGTGGCGCAGACTTTAAGCTCTTAGTCCAATAGTTGACAACCAAGTCCTTGGCTAGGATGTTCTCTGAGATGTTGTGCTTTAGGATAGGATCGTAGTATGTCTTCTTAAAAGCACATCCTACTATAGGCTGGGTAATCAGGACTTTATCCATCTCCGATTCCCAATCCTCATCCTCTTCCAAGAGTTGATAAGACATGTGCCTTTCAACTCGATCAGAACGCATACGACGAAGACCGTCTTTGTCTTCTCCTACTACTCGGCACTTAACAGGTAGATCACCATCAACAAGCACAGGATAACTACGAGCATGATATTGAAGAGCAGCAATAGTGATAAGAGGAAACTTAACATTGGATGCATTAGGCCAAGGGAAGTTCTTTGTCTCTGCTACTTGTAGAGCAAGCTTTAAGGAGGCTTCAGTACGTTTCTCCCAAGAGTTTCGAGAGAGTAGGTCAGCATCGTAATCTTTAACAACTTGATTGCCAATGGCTTCCAAGTCTGCCTTGCAAAGTAGATCAGCAATGTTGGTTTCTAACACCAACTTACTAATGTCGAACTTATCTTTTAGTTGCATGATCAGTACCCACAAATTGCAGAGCGACCTTCTTCGGAAGCTCCTTGATTACTACGAACATAAGCTTCGTACTCTTCAGACTCTACTTCCTTATCGGTAGGTGCTTCCCACATGCGGTCGAGCATGAGACCTAAATATGCCCAAGCATCTACTTGGTCATCATGCTTATCACGAGGAAATCGAAGCAACTCATCCTCAAAGCCTTGATACCAATCAGCGTCCTTATCGAACCGACAGGCCCCACTTCTCATACGAGCTTGAATGCTACGAGCACGAGTCAACTTGTCACCGCTGGGCTTTAGCAAAACAGTACTGACAAATTCACCACGCTTGAGCATCTCTTCGTTGAGATAAGGGCCAATAGCCTTTTGAATAGTACCTTGTTCAAGTCCGAAGAGCACGGGCTTATAAACCTTTTGAATCATCAGGATTGTATCGACAATCTCCAAAGCGTCCATACGATCTTTGATGACATGCTTGCAATACAACTTTCCATCCTCATCCATACCTCCTACTACAAAAGCAGAGTAGTCAGCACGTTGAGAAGTAGAGACTGCCAAGTCACAAGTGGCATAGTAGACCAACCTCTTCTTCTCATCTTCGGGCTTCATGGCAACGAAGTCTGAAGTCTTGAAGAAGGTACTAGTAACATCCAAGGGGATGTTTAACATCTCTTGGGAGTAGACATCTGCCAATCCTTGTCGGGCATAGTCTTCCCTCTGTAGCCTGAACTCTGAAGCAGACTTCATCTCAGGCCACAAGAGCTTCTTCATATCATCGGTATGAGCACGGTACTTGACAGACTTCCAAGGGAGCTTCTCCTTAGTCCACTCCTTCAAGTCTTCCCGTATAAGAGGGCTTTTAGGGCCACCCCTGAGTACACCAATCTGTGAAGATGGCATGAGGTTCTCAAGGAGGGAGTCCAAATGAAGGATTGTCCCCACAATCCGTATCTTGCCCGAGGATGAGACACACGGTATGAGAGCACCATAGAACCACCTTTTAAACTTCATACGACGATCCTTGTTCATCACAATCTCGTCGTTCTCCATGTCATCCCCTAACACCAAGTCTGGCCTTAGGTTGGCCCACTTAAGTCCCCGTAGCTTTTGTTCCGAACCCTTCGCTTGTATGCGAAAGGTATGTCCATCTTCCATCTCAACGATGAGATCATCTTCCGTGTCTTTCGGGAAGCTAGATACTGAGAACAACGATCTAAGGTCTTCATTGTCCAAGAGTTCTTTCTTGATGTCTCCGAGGAACTGAACAGCTTGTGTAACCGTATCTGAAACAATAAGGACATACCGGGACTCTCTAAACAGAACTGAAGCTAGGGTATAGGCATGGGTTACTGCTGTGCTCTTGGCATGGTAACGAGGTGCTGCTATGGCTACCTGCTTATTGTTACTAGTAACAAGTTCCCACACCTCTTTATGAAACTCGGGTGTAGGTGCTGGTCTATCAAAGTTCTTCCTAAGAACCGTATTAACAAACCCTTCCATGACTGAAGCATTGAGTTTAGACATTACCTTCTGGCCCTAGAGGAAAGGTGTTGTCTTCATCATCAACAGGGTAGTCTTCAGGCTCTTCAAAAGGAAACGTCATTGCTGATGAATCTCAATAGCTTCGACATCTATAGCTTTGGATTTCAATTGAGCAAACTTGGAGAACTCTTCCGAGAGTTTAAGAAGACGATCATCAATGGTCTTCTCTATCTCCTGCTTCATAGGAGCTTCAGCAATCTTATCCCTCTTGGTCAAGAGATCAGTAGAAATCTTCAAAGCAACGTGAGCCTTGATAGGAACCCGAACAATAGCTCCGGTACGCTGATCATACTGGGCATCACCAAAGTCAATCCTGTCTTCTACAGCCTTAAGAGACTTGGAGACAATCCTTTGCATATTGGCATCTAGTTCCTCTATGTTCTCAGTCTTTAACTTCAAACAATACTCTTTCCACCAATCGGTGTACTTCCAAGTCTTGATAGTCTGAAGAGGAACACCCGTAACAATGGCTGCTTGGGTAATGCTACCCAACATCAAGTACTTGGTAACTACTTCCAACTTCTGATTGGTAGTCCAATGACTCTTGGCATAGCGTCTGTCTTTAGAGGTCTTACGATGCATATGATTGCTCCTAGCTAAAAGGTGCTCGAAGCACCGTTGGCGCTTCTGCGCTAATTTGCTGGGAACTATATCACCTCAATAAAGATGTTACAACATGAACACTCAATCAGGAGAATTGTAACCAAGAGTAATACTTTTAGATTGAAGGAGGTTTTAGGGTTAGTCTTCGGGTGTTTCTTTCTTTTGCTTTCTTTTTACTCTTTTTCGTTTTGTTTTCTTTCTTTGGGTTTATATAGGTAAGAAGACATCTCTATAAGAGAGATAGCAGAAGGAGTACTACTCTACTACACACACATTAAAAGGGTCTCTCTAAAGAGACCCTTTTTTATAAGTACTACATAAGATGTTCATTAGGTATGCGAGTCCCATGTAGGGACGAGCATGTATAAGAAGGTATAAGAGTTATAGATGTTACTAGTAACACTACTAACAATAGTCTCCAGTACCCCCTTTTGTTTTAAAACATATAGAAGTGTTACAAGACTCCTTAAAGAAGTTTGTGATGCTCACTATTTGCCCCTACCCCCCTGTTATATAGCTACTATCACAGCCTAGCTCTGCTATGCTTTTGATAGCACGCTTGTAGCACGCCAACTAGTCGCAGTAACTTAGCCCCCACTGTTCACTGTGTCAAATAGTTGACCATCACAACCATTCCTTCTTATTCATAAGGGTTTGTCGTAGGTGCTCTTGTACCCTGCTATGTCTATCTTCCCATCTCAATGTCGTTGACATTGAAATGCGAATCTTTTGTGTGCCAGCTAACCCCTTGTCATTAAGTTGAATAAGAAAGAATGCGCTTCCCACCCCCGTTGGGGGGTTGCCAAAGCAACTGTCGCGCCAGAACCCTAGCCGCAAGCGGCGTCGGAACCTGTCACGCACGGCTAAAGCCCAGTTGCGTTAGCAAGTCGCCAGAGGCGACCAAGCCCCCCGCAGGGGGATTTGTGAGGGAAGCGATTCTCTCTTCTTTATCAACTTAATAGGAGTTAGCAAAATGGCACAGCAAAATGATTTCGATTTCAAAGCTTTCAACGCATTGTGTGGCAAGAAGCCAGCAGGGTTACAAGTAGCCCTCGCCAAATCCCTCATGAAAGAGGTCTGGATGTCGATGGTCTTCTTCGACAACATTGAAGCAGGGGAGGCTCTCGATCTCTGCACCAAGATTGGCGAACTCCAAGCCAAGCTCAAAGCGCAGAGCGAGGCTCGTGCTAAGAAAGCTTCCTAATAACAGGCCCTTCGGGGCCTTTTTTTATGTTCGCTATCACCCTCCCTTAGGGCTAATCATATAGATGCTAGTCATCATTAGATGCTTCTTAGCATCTTTTTTTATGCTCACCAATTCTCATAACCCATCTCATGGATGCTCTCTCGATTGTTCCACGTGAAACATTTCAAATGTTACTAGTAACACTCCTTGTTAACCATGCAACATCCGCGCCTGCACCGCCTTCGGCGGGGGCAGTCACGGCTGCTGCTGTCAGGAAAGTTAGAAAGGTAGCGGCCACCGCCTGCCGCCCTTCGGGTGAGGGCGGTCAGTCGGCTGTCCTTGTTTATTTATTAGGAGGTTATTTTGGCTAATCGTTATTCTGCTTTTATATTGGGTGAACTAGCTACAGTTCGTCCTGCTGACATTGGTATATCCGATGTTGAATGGCATCATGGAGTACGTTGTTTAGTATCTGATACTACTAGCTTTCATTCGACAATGCATATGTTGGAAGAAGCTGGTTATACAGCTTTAAACGCTGATCAATGGGTTCAAGAACTCAACTCTCTCAATGATCCAGAGACTCTTCAAGTAGATCATTACAAATCAACTCGTATCACACCTGACAAATGGGATACACCAAGGGAAATCTACTAATCATGTGGTTAATCATAACTCTGGCATGTATCAATGCAACTTGTTCAGTGGCAACCATTGAGCAATCAGACAAGAACTGCAAAGCGGAGAACTCTCCTTACGACTCTTATCACACCGAGGCAACGTACTGTGTACACCTCAAAACCCTTCCCACAACCCTCAAACTCAACAAGGTAGCAAGCAAATGAAAACGCCAATGTCAAACAAACACCCTGATATGGTCTCTGCAATAGAGGCTGTATTCCCCGGAACAATCAAGGCAATTCAAGAGAAGAAATGCCCTTTGTGCAAGGAACCTATCACTCCATTTCGTAATGCTCTCTCAGAACGTGAGTATGAAATCAGTGGTATGTGCCAAACATGCCAAGACTCTATCTTTGAAGGAGATGAATAACATGGAACTAAAAACATTGCCTTATATGGGAAAGCCTACCAATGAACTAGACTTGGTAGAAGAAATGAATTGGGAAGATTCAGATAAAGTTGAGACAATATCTCTTGACGAAGCACACCTAGAAGAAGAAGAATGTGAATTAGACAATCATTTCACTCATAGCATCTACGCATACCTTAATTGGTTCTATGATGGAGAGATGTCTGAATTTGATAAGTAGTATTAAATAGCTTACTTTCTAATACTCTCTGTTATTAATAACATGGGGTATTAGGAGGCAATGTTGTTGTAACGTTGTCATAACCGAGAAGGAGGTCTTAATGACCGAAATAAAGAAAGCTGATGTATCGCCCAAGCTCTATGAGGCTGCAACT
>Ga0194047_10000144_pt1 | contig 50281 bp, 45 predicted proteins | sample JunL225m_MetaG_2_FD_160070 | JGI IMG/M metagenome (GOLD analysis project Ga0194047, IMG submission 160070) | Anoxic zone freshwater microbial communities from boreal shield lake in IISD Experimental Lakes Area, Ontario, Canada - Jun2016-L221-5m | ecosystem: Environmental > Aquatic > Freshwater... | reverse complement strand
CTGTAGCAAATCAGTTTGGTTTGATGCAATTATTTCCTATGCCATTATGGGCTTTTATGCTAGTAGGATTATTGTTGCTAGATTTAATAGGAGCGTATTTTATTCATTGGGTAGAACACAAAACAAAATGGATGTGGAAGTTTCATATGGTGCACCATGCCGATACGCATGTAGACACTACTACCGCCAATCGACACCATCCGGGCGAAAGTATTTTTAGGGCTGTTTTTACAACTTTAGGCGTGCTAATCTGCGGCGCACCAATGTGGTTAGTTATGTTGTACCAAAGTTTGAGTGCCGTGCTTTCTCAATTTAATCATGCCAATATTCGTTTGCCTTTGTGGTTAGATGCTGCCATCAGTTGGTTGATTGTATCGCCTAATATGCACAAGGTGCACCACCATTTTCAGCGTCCGCAAACGGATAGTAATTATGGTAATATTTTTTCTATTTGGGATCGATTGTTGGGTACATTTAATGCAACGCCAATTCAAGAAATTAAATATGGTTTAGACGTATTGGATAATAGCCAAGACGAAAACATAGGGTTCCAATTAAAAATTCCTTTCGACGGATCTGTGAAAACAGATTATTGATTTGATAAACTGCATCTTTGCATAAATTTTAATTCATGAAAATAGCTGCTTTTATTCCGGCCCGTTATGCAGCCACGCGTTTTCCTGCAAAATTGATGCAGCAATTGGGCACCAAAACGGTTATCCAACACACCTATGATAATACAGTGGCCACAGGCTTATTTAATGAAGTAATTGTAGTAACAGATAGCGATATTATTTATCAAGAAATTACTTCGAATGGTGGCAAAGCAGTAATGAGTATTCGCACCCACGAAAGCGGTAGTGATAGAATTGCAGAAGCAGCAGAAAATATAGACGTAGACATTATTGTGAATGTACAAGGAGACGAACCCTTTGTGCAAAGAGAACCACTGCAACAATTAATTGCTGTTTTTTCGGGAACGGCAGGTGAGCAAGTACAAGTAGCGTCTTTAATGCAGGTGTTAAAAGATCCAGCACAAATTGAAGATCCTAACTACGTAAAAGTTGCGGTAGACAGAAATATGAATTCGCTGTTTTTTTCTAGGAGTGTTATTCCTTATCCGCGCAGCAAAGAAAGCCCGATTATTTATTACGAACATATAGGCGTTTATGCTTTTAGAAAAGCGGCACTAATGCAGTTTACCAATTGGCCAATTACCCCACTAGAAGCCGCAGAAAAAATTGAATGTTTGCGTTATTTAGAATATGGCATTCCTTTAAAGATGGTTGTTACAGAATATATGGGTGTTGAAATAGATACACCAGCAGACCTGATAAAGGCAGCTAGTTTATTGTAGTGCATTAACCGATACCGTATCTTTGTTTTTTATATCAAGCACCAAATTAATTTTTATGGCAAGCGCTTTTCGTAATTTAAAATTGGTTAGCAATATGGTATTTGGCCGCGGTAGTTTTCATCAACTAGATGAAATATTAGCGCCACAAAGAAAAGCTGATGCACCCATGGTGTTTTTGGTGGATCATTTTTTTGAAGGAAAACCTTTGGCCAATCGAATTCCACTAAGGGGCAAAGACAAAATTATTTTTGTAGATACAACCCTCGAACCCAAAACCACACAGGTAGATACACTAGCGCGAAACTTACAAGCAGAATTTGGTAGCATTAGCGGTGTGATAGGCATTGGTGGCGGATCTGCACTAGATTTAGCAAAAGCAGTTTCTTTGATGATGAACAATCCTGGATCTTCTGCAGATTACCAAGGATGGGATTTGGTAAAATTTCCTGGCGTTTACAAAGCGGGAATTCCAACTCTGAGTGGAACGGGTGCAGAAGTTAGTAGAACAACGGTTCTTACTGGTCCTACAAGAAAACTAGGAATGAATTCAGATTTCACACCATTCGATCAAATAATTTTAGATCCAGAATTAACCAAAGACGCTCCATCGAACCAACGTTTTTATACAGGGATGGATTGTTATATTCATTGCATAGAAAGTTTAGAAGGAACATTCTTAAACGAGTTCAGTAAAAGCTACGGAGAGAAAGCATTGGAATTATGTCAAAAAGTTTTTGTAGAAAAAACGCAATGGGATGATACTTCCGACGATCAATTAATGATGGCTTCTTATGCAGGCGGAATGAGTATTGCTTATTCGCAAGTTGGTGTGGCGCATGCCGTAAGTTATGGCCTGAGTTATTTATTAGGAACCAAACATGGAATAGGCAATTGTATTGTGATGAATCATTTAGAAGAATATTACCCTGCAGGTGTAAAAGAATTTAAATGGATGGTTGAGAAAAACAATATTGACATTCCAGTAGGTATTTGCAAAGGATTATCTGAAGATGATTTTGATAAAATGATTAATGTGTCATTGGGTATGAAACCCTTGTGGGAGAACGCTCTTGGAAAAGACTGGGAAAAAATTATGACCCGCGAAAAACTGCGTGAGTTGTATGATAAATTGTAGAACAAGTTTATCTGATTTATTTTTTTTTATAAATTAAATAATAAGCATAAATCAAAATAATTGTATAAAACAAAAATGCAATTTTTTGTATGCTATCATTTTGTATCCTAAATAACCAAGGCATTGTTACACCCCAAAAAAGCAGTATCCAGTTTGATTTTTTCATTTTATATGTTTTTCTTTTTTTGACATTCTTGGTAATCTACTTTTGAATCTTCAAAACACCAAGCAGTAGTTACAATAACGGTTAAAACGCAAGCGGGAGTAGCGGGGCCAGAAAGAAAACACATAAAATACCCAAACGTACCATTTCTATCGCACCTATCATTTTGTTTTAAAAAATCGTCTTGACATTTATCGCTCTCAATTAACATAAATGATTTCTTGACAATTTCATTATTTGTTATTGATTTATTTGCAATATAATTTTCATAAATTTTATTAATTATTATTCTTTTGTTCTCAATAGTTAGTTTTGAAACAAAATAATATTTTTTATGAAATTCATTTTGTAAAGACAGATCGCTTTTTATTATAGAATTTAAATCAGTTAAATATTTCTTATCTGAGGTTTGAATATATTTTAATAACTCAACCGTGTCTTTTATTGTTGCCAATGCTTTAATATCACTACTAAATGATTTTATACTGTTTAAGTTTTTGCATTCATTTATTGTCTTCTCTGCGGAAACTAACAACTCCTTTATTAGGTTATCGGAATTGAAAACTTCTATTATCTTTTTGATATTTTCGGCAGAATTTATTGAACTTTCTGATGAAGACTCAAATGAATAGGCCTCCATCTTCTTACTACAGGAACTTAAAATAATTAGGAATGAAATAATAGGCAACGAAATTATTTCTTGAAATTTATTTCTCATTGTATTTGTTTTTTTGATTGAGTGTAAAAAAAAAGAATATTATTAGCATGAAACCTGATTAAATAACGGTAAATCAGGACTTGCAACACGGTCTTTTCATTGCTTCTTTGTGATATTCACTACTTTTGTTTCTCAATCTGATTATATGGCCATACGCATTTTTATTACCGGAGGCACTTTTGATAAAGAATACAATGAACTAAACGGACAGTTGTATTTTAAGGATACGCATATTCAAGAGTTATTAAAATTGGGCAGAAACAGGGTAGATGTAGACATCAGAACACTAATGATGATTGATAGCTTAGAGATGACCGACGACGATCGTTTGTTGATTGCGCGCCAGTGTAATAGTTCGGAAGAAGATAAAATAATTATCACACATGGTACAGATACCATGACGCAGACGGCCGCGATACTAGCAGCACAAGTGGCTAATAAAACAATTGTGTTAACAGGCGCAATGATTCCTTATAAGTTTGGTAGCTCCGATGGTTTGTTCAATTTAGGTAGCGCACTTGCTTTTGTACAAGCGCTACCAGTTGGTGTGTATGTTGCTATGAACGGCAGAATTTTTAATTGGAACAATGTTCAAAAAAATACACAAACTGGGGTTTTTGAAGAGATCAATAAATAATTAGTTTCACTTATTTGCATTAAAAAACCCCGATACAATTTGCATCGGGGTTTTTAATATATAGATGGGTTAGTAGTTTATTTCTTAGTTTCTAATAATTTAAAGAACTGGTCTAACTGAGGTAAAATCACAATACGTGTTCTACGGTTAGCAGCACGTCCTTCTGCAGTTGCATTGTCTGCTAATGGAATGTATGAACTTCTACCTGCAGCAGTCATACGCTTAGGATCTAAACCATAAGTGTTTTGTAAAATACGCACTACGGTTGTTGCACGCTTAACACTCAAATCCCAGTTGTCGGCCATACCAGCACCTTTAATAGCAACAGTATCTGTATGTCCTTCTACTAAGAATTCAATTTCTGGTTGTGCATTTAACACTTTAGCTACTTTACCTAACACGTCTTTTGCGTGATCGGTAACATCGTAACTACCGCTTTTAAACAATAACTTATCGGAAATATCTACGTATACTACGCCTTTATCAACTTTAATATTAATGTCTTTATCGTCTAGGTTACCAATGGCACCTTTCAAGTTCATTACCAAAGCCATGTTCAAAGAATCTTTTCTAGAAATAGTTCCTTGTAAGTCTTTGATATAGATATCTTTTGCACCAATATTTTCCAAAGATTTTTTAATGCTTTCTGCTTGAGAACCGGTAACTACTGAAAGGTCTTTTAGTTGGTTTAAAACAGTATTGTTGTTTTGCTTTAAGTAGTCTATTTGGCCCTTAAGGTCTGCATTTGCACTTTCAAGAGCTCCTTTTCTAGCTGTCAAATCAGCAACCTGGTTATTACATTTACTTTGCTCGTCTTGTAAGGCTTTGTATTTCTCTTTTAATTCAGCATACGCGCCATTTAATTCACCATATCTTGCTTCTGCTTGTTTTAGTTGTTTAGGGCTAACGCAAGAGAACAATAAAGTTGCGCCCAAAATGAACAACACATAATTTTTAAGTTTCATATCTTATTTTTTATTCTGATGATTACTGTAGAAAACGAATTCTTTATTAAAAAATTGTGCGTTTAGATAGTATTTTTTTAATCGGATTTTGTATTTAGGCTGAAAGTAATACTGTTTCTGTAGCATTCATCCAATTGGTATAGTGCGCCTGGTAAAGATCTTCCACCATTTTTCGCTTTATTTTTAAAGTTGGCGTTAAAATACCGTTGTCTACAGTCCACTCTTCAAATAATAAAACTAGCTTATTTATTTTTTCGTGGTGATCTAAAGTAGCGTTTACTTCGGCCAAATGCAATTGTAACTGGTTTACTAGTTCCGCTTTATCTGAAGCCATTGCCGCCTCCGATAAAATACAAAGAGCCATTGCATGCGGCATACCTGATCCTACCACACAAGCTTGGTCAATCAACGGACTAACTAATAGCTCGCTTTCAATTGGTGCAGGGCTAATATATTTCCCTTTACTCGTTTTAAATTGGTCCTTTATTCTGCCTGTAATACGTAAAAAGCCATTTTCGTCAATAGCGCCTTCGTCTCCTGTGCGCAAGTAACCGTCTAAAAAACTATCGGCTGTAATGCCCGGTTCTTTGTAATAACCTAGCATTGATGCAGGACTTTTAACCAATATTTCGTTTGCTTCACCAAGTTTAACCGATACTTCTGGATAAGGTGTACCAACGCTACCAAAAATGGTGGCATTTTTTCTATTGGCATGTGAAAGGGCAAGGTTTTCGGTCATTCCATAGGCTTCCATAATGGTGATGCCTAGTTTAGAAAACCATTCAAGTATTGCTGGATTAATGGGCGACGCACCAGTAAACACAAAATGTGCTCGAGACAAACCCAATTTTTTCTTGATGGCCTTTTTAAACAAACTCGATATAATAGGGATAGATAGAATTCGGTTTAATTTTTTTTGCGGCATTTTTTTCAAAATCTCATCGCGCATTTTTTCCCAAATTCTAGGAACGGCTAAAAACATGGTGGGTTGTGTATCTGATAAGTTTTTAGAAAACCGATCCATCGATTCTACAAAATACATGCAACTACCCGTAAAAATTGCACCACATTCCACGAGCATTTTTTCGGCTACATGGCATAGTGGTAAGTAAGAGAAAAAAATCTCTTTTTGAATTGTTGGGTTAGCTTTTAAAAAAGCCGCTACCGCAAAATTCATGGAATAATAAGTATGCATTACACCCTTGGGTTGACCTGTGGTTCCCGAAGTATAAATGATGCAAACAAGTGATTGAAGATCTACCTCAGGCTTGCCTTCTAATCTGGTTTGCTTACTTGTTAAGTCGGCCCAATTCAAACAATTTTTTATGGGATAAAAAGGAAAACAAACTTGTGCAATATGCGCAGGAACTGCTGCCTGTAATAGTTCTGGCTGATCGAGCTTGCCAATGAAAACTAGTTTTGAATCGCTATGAATTAAAATTTCTTGCAAAGTTGTAGCACTAATATTTGGGTATAGTGGAACAGATACACAACCAGCCATTACAATGGCCAAATCTGCCATAATCCAATAGGCACAGTTTTTACTTAAAATGGCCACTTTATCGCCTTTTTGTAATCCCATTGCCTGAATAACTGCTGCCATTTTTCGAACTTCATCGCCAGCTGATTTCCAAGTAAAATTTTGGTAAACGCCATTTACCGGTTCAGATAAAAATAGTTGTTCGGCTTGGCTTTGTTCGAACAAGCAAAAGCAATCAATAATGGATGGAGGGGTATTATTCATAATCACAATAATTGTATCAGTCTGTTAGTAAATGGGCAATGCCTAAATGCGGATTTTTTCCTTGAATTGGGGCGAAGAATTGAATGATTTTTTTAAAATCAGCCGATTCGTCATTGCCTGTATAAAAAGGTTCAGCAATACTAATTTCTTTAATAGCAAAATCAAAACCTACCATTATAATTGGCACATTGGCTTTTTGGGCAATATGGTAAAAACCGGTTCTTAATCGGTCTACTTTTTTTCGGGTGCCTTCTGGAGAGAGCGCTAATAAAAAATGGGTATGTTGGTTAAATATTTCCACCACTTGGTCAACCATATTGAGTTTTGAAAATCGATTTACTGGGTACCCACCCATTAGTCTAAAAAAAAATCCAAAAGTCCCTTTAAACAACTCTTCTTTGCCCAAAAAATGTGTGTGCTGTAAATTCAATATACTACGTACCGCAAGCCCTATTGGAAAATCCATGGCACTAGTATGAGGCGCAACAATAATTACTGCTTTAGGCAGGTTAATAGGAAAGGGTTGAGTGATTTTCCAACCACTAATACGGAAATATAATTTCCAAAAAAAACGCATGGCAGCAGTTGTTTGAACAGACAAGTTAGTATTTGAGCGGCATATTTTTATGAAATTCAATGAGAAAACTGTTTGTACTGAATTAATATATACCATTGAATAGTTTTAATTCTTAGAATTTTTTATGAAAGCGAACAGATAAATTGTTTCTTTACATCAAATTTACGCATGGCTCAAGCGGCACACAAACTCATTATTATTACAGCGCCTTCTGGTGCTGGAAAAACTTCTATTACTCGATATCTTTTAGAAAAATATCCATTATTATCTTTCTCTGTATCCGCCGCAACACGCACTCCGAGAGGGAAAGAGCAAGATGGTATTGACTATCATTTTATTAGCGAAGAAGCCTTTAAAGCGCATATAGCAGCCGATGATTTTTTAGAATATGAAATGGTGTATGAAGGAAAATATTATGGCACTCTAAAAGCAGAGATGAATAGAATTTGGGCACTAAGTAAAATACCCATGCTTGATATTGATGTAAAAGGGGCTATGAAAGTGCAGCAACAATACAGCAATAATTGCTTATCGATTTTTATTAAACCACCCTCTATTGAAGCATTAAAAAGCCGTCTAGAAAATCGGGGCACAGAAACGCCAGAGAGCTTAGAAATGCGCTTAAATAAAGCAAGTTTTGAATTGTCGTTTCAAGAAAATTTTAATTGCATCATTACCAACGATAATTTGTTAGAAGCATGTATTGAAACAGAAACAGTCATAAAAGATTTCTTAGGTTGGTAACTTGTATTTGCTGAAATTTAGGTACTAATACAATCAATTATGCCATTTCAAAACAGAACAATTTTAATTACCGGTGCAAGTAGGGGTATTGGAAAAGCAATGGCATTGCGCCTTGCCAAAGAAGGAGCAAACATTGTAATTGCTGCTAAAAGTGTAGACGAAGATCCTCGATTAGGTGGTACCATTTATTCTGCTGCTGCAGAAGTGGAAGCGGCAGGTGGAAAAGCCTTAGCCGTTCAAGTAGATATTAGAAATGAAGAACAAATTCAATCGGCTGTTCAACAGGCCGTGGAAAAATTTGGCGGCATAGATGTGGTAATTAATAATGCCTCAGCTATTCAATTAACACCAACCGAACAAACAGATACCAAGCGTTTTGATTTAATGCATAGTATTAATGTGCGCGGCACTTTTTTGGTGGTAAAAAATTGTTTGCCTTATTTAAGAAAAGGAAAAAATCCGCATATCATTACTTTGTCTCCACCTGTAAACCTCGACCCAAAATGGATGGGTGGGCATATTGCGTATACGCTTACTAAATTTAGTATGAGTATGATGGCCTTAGGTTGGGCGGCAGAATTAAAAGGAGCAGGCATTGCATCAAATGCACTTTGGCCTAGAACAACTATTGATACGGCCGCAGTAAGAAATTTATTGGGTGGAGAAGCATTAGCAAAAATGAGTAGAACACCAGATATTATTGCAGATGCTGTTTATTTTATTTTGAAAAAAAATGCAGCACAATGTAGTGGTCATACTTTTATTGACGAAGAAGTATTGGCAGCAGAAGGCATCACAGATTTATCGAAATATTCGGTTGTTCCGGGTGCACATTTATATACTGATTTGTTTGTGTAAATGAGTATTTGATAATGGAAAAACACGCGCAACTTTATGAAAAAAATTTCGCGTGTTTTTTAAAATATCTCTTGTTGTAATAAAATAGGAATTCGAATTACTGAAAATAAAAAAGCTTGTATCAGCATATGATACAAGCTTTTTTAAGTATCTGTATGTCCTATTTTTTATTAAAATCTCCTCCATATACCAATACCATTTTTGATGGTATCACGTATTTTTTCAAGGCTTGATTTACCTCTGCTAATTTTAATGAAGTGATTTTGTTTTCGAATTCGGTATACCAACTTAGGTTTCTGTTATAGTATAAGTATGAAACCAATAAACCAGCTATTTGTCCATCAACACCCAATGAAATTTTGCGTCCTTGTAACCAACTATCGGTTGATTTTTTTAACTCATCTTCTGTAAATCCTTTGTCGATGGCCTTGGTCATTTCTTCTTTTAAGGCGCTATCTAATCTGTTTTTATAGATTGGATTAAAAATAGCGTAAACGCCCCATTTTGCTTCTTTATCAAGGGTTCCAGCGCTTAAAAAAGAGCCAGCACCATAACTCATTCCTTCACTTTCTCTTAATCTTTTTGGAATACGAGAAGACAAAAATGCACCACCACCAAGTAATTCATTTGCCATAGTTAGTGCTGGAAAATCAGCATCAGCATCAGACATTGGGATATTAATAAAACCTAAGGCCATTGCATTGGCTTTGTCTGGTGTAAGTATTGCTTCTGTAGAACCCGCTATATCAAAATATTGTTTAGGAATTCTAGCAAAACTTGTTTTACTATTCCATGCTTGAAAAACATTGGTAATGGCTTTGTCGGCTTCTTCTTGCGCGAACTCTCCAACCAAAGATCCAACGCCTGCATTTGCGCCATAATGACTAGCATAAAAAGATTCTAAATCGGATTTTTTTATGGCATTCAAACTAGCAGTTTCTTCATCTGCATCGGCAGTATAATAAATACTAGATTTTGGATAACGCGAGGTTTTTTGTGTGGCCAATAAAGAGGCACGATATTGAGGATCATTTCTATTGGCGTCTATTGCTGCTTTAGATTGTGCAATCAATTTGTCTAATTCATTTTGATCAAAAGAGGGATTCAATAAAATTTCTTTTAATAATGCCATGCAATTGGTAAAATGTGCTTTGTCGGTATTAATGCCAATAGTTATTTGATTACCATTTCCGCTAATACTTATTTGCGATTTTATTTTATCTAAAGAATCGTTGAGTTGTTTTTTATTTAATGTTTTGGTGCCATTGCGCAACATTGCAGCAGTAAGTGCAGCAATGGTTGATTTGTTTTCTAATGACTTTTCATTACCAATTGGCAGGTTAAAATTGCCAATAATTTTTTCGCCTTTTGCAGGTTTTCTTAATAAGGCATACCTAAAACCATTCGCTAATTTTTTGTACTGCGTGTTTGCTTTAATATTGGCAATACTGGTTTCAAAAGTTTCCGTTTGTTTTTTTACTTCCTTGCCTTTGTAGTTTTTTACAAGTGCATCAATATCTCCTGCATCCGCCACTTTTACGCGGTCTGGATTTTTATCAGGAATAAATAATCCCCAGGTTCTATTAGATGATTTATAATATTTGTTTGCCACCGCTTGAACATCTGCAAGTGTTAGTTTTTCTATTCTATCTCTGTTGAGGTAAAACAAACGCCAATCGCCTGCGCCAATAGCTTCTGTTAGGTTTACGCAAAGACCAATTGTATTATTGGTAATATTTTCTGTTTGTTTAATTAGGGCATTTTTTGCACGATCTAATTCTTCTTTGGTAATAGGCGTGCTACCAATATTATCTAATACCGATAAGAAAACTGTTTTAGCCGCATCCAAACTTTTTTCTTTGGGAACCTCGGCTTCTAAATAAGCGTATCCCGGATCTTTAAGTTGTAATAATTGACTTCCTACTGCAGTTGCTAATTTTTTTTCTACCAAGGCTTTGTATAAAATACCAGAGGGGTTATTGGTTAGAATTTGTAACAAGGCTTGGGTGGCAGTATAATCTTTATCGGAATATGCAGGTGTGTGGTATGCCATTCCAATGTATTGAATATCCCCTACTCTTTTTAATTCTACATAGCGCTCTCCGTCTTGCACTGGCTCTACTGTGTAGGTGGGTTGTAATACCCTTGTAGGTTTTGGAATATTGCTATAAAATTGTTGGATGTATTCTAGTGCTTTTGCTTCGTTGAATTTTCCACCCACCATTAAAACAGCATTATCTGGTTGGTAATATTTTTTGTAGAAAGCGCGCAAATTATCAACGGGCACTCTTTCAATATCTTCTTTACTACCAATGGTTGATTTGCCATAATTATGCCATAAATAAGCGCCTGCAATAATGCGTTCTTGTAACACACCACTCGGTTCATTTTCTCCGCTTTCAAATTCATTTCTTACAACAGAAAATTCTGTTTTCAATTCAGAGGCTAATACTTGACAATTGACCATACGATCAGATTCCATGTCTAGTGCCCATTTTAAATTATTGTCATTGGCAGGTAATACCTCGTAATAATTTGTTCTGTCGTACCAAGTAGTTCCATTGGCTTCTGCTCCTCTATCGGCAATTGTTTTTTTAATTTCTTTGTAACGCTTAGACGTTTTAAACATCATGTGTTCTAACAAATGCGCCATACCGCTTTCGCCATAACCTTCGTGTCTAGAACCCACTAAGTAAGTAATGTTCACCACAATATTGTTTTGCGAATTATCGGGTACTAATAATACGCGCAAACCATTATTAAGCTTGTATTCTTTAATGCCTTCTACTTGATTTACTAAAACAGGTGCTACCGGTTTGGCGTTTTGACTCCAACTGCTAAAAAAACTGCAGCATAACAAACTGGCTAAGGCTAAAAATTTATTCATAAAAGGCTATTTACATTTGAATAATAAAAGTACCGAAAAGGATTTTAAATAAAAACCCCCTTTGTTAAACTTAACAAAGGGGGTTGTAAAAAGTACAAAATATTAAACTATCAAGCTCATCAACAATTAATTAGCGTCTGTTTCGTCAGACTCACTATTGCTAGGGTTATTTGTTTTTTCGGGACGCATTTGTGGAAAAAATAATACATCCTGAATAGACACTTGATTGGTCATTAACATACACAACCTGTCAATCCCAATACCAATACCAGAAGTAGGCGGCATACCATATTCAAGTGCGCGTAAAAAATCGTAGTCAATAAACATGGCTTCGTCGTCGCCGCGTGCCATTAATGCAGACTGTTCTTCAAAACGATCGCGTTGATCAATTGGATCGTTCAATTCAGAATAAGCATTGGCAATTTCTTTTCCATTTACCATCAACTCAAATCTTTCAACCAAACCTGCTTTGCTACGGTGCTTTTTGGTCAACGGGCTCATTTCAACAGGATAGTCAATAATAAAAGTTGGTTGGATATAGGTATGCTCACTAGTGGCGCCAAAAATTTCGTCGATCAATTTTCCTTTTCCAATATTATTCGGAACATCAATTTTAAGTTCTTTGCAAACAATGCGCAATCCGGCTTCGTCTTTATCACTTACATCAATACCCGTATTTTCTTTAATGGCATCATGTATGCTAATACGCTTGAAAGGTGCTTTAAAGCTGATGGTTTTGTCTCCAACAGGCAATTCTGTTGTGCCGTGTAAAGCCAAAGCAATTTTTTCAAATAATTGCTCGGTGGTTTCCATCATCCAGAAATAATCTTTGTAAGCAGTGTACCATTCTAGTACGGTGAATTCTGGATTGTGCGTGCGATCCATTCCTTCGTTTCTAAAATTTCTACTAAACTCATACACCCAGTCGAAACCGCCAACAATTAGGCGCTTTAGGTACAATTCATTGGCAATACGCAAGTATAATGGAATATCTAGTGCATTGTGGTGTGTGATAAAAGGACGAGCAGCAGCACCACCTGGAATGCTTTGTAGCACTGGGGTATCTACTTCTAATGCACCTTGTGTATTTAAGAACTCACGAATGGTATTTACCAGTTTGGTTCTTTTTACAAAAGTGTCTTTTACCTCGGGGTTAATAATTAGGTCGGCATAGCGTTGGCGATACCTAAATTCAGGGTCTGTTACCGCATCAAACACATTTCCTTCTTCGTCTCTTTTAACAACCGGAAGGGGCTTTAATGACTTTGTTAAAAGCGTAATAGTTTGTGCATGGATAGAGGTTTCGCCGGTTTTTGTAATAAAACCATAACCAGTTGCACCAATAATATCTCCAAGGTCTAATCCTTGTTTAACCAAGGTATCCCACATAGACTTGTCTTCGTCGGGATAAATATCGTCTCGGCGAACATATAATTGAATGATTCCCTTGCTGTCTTGGATTTTAATAAAGAATACTTTTCCCTTATCATTCATACTCATGATACGGCCTGCCACACAAACTTGGGCAAACTGCTCCTTTGTTTCTTCGGTATAATTCGCTTTTATTTCGGTTGAAAAGTGCGAAACAGGGTATAATGCTGCTGGAAATGGATCAATTCCTGCTGCTTGTAATTTGGTCAGCTTTTCGCGACGGATCAATTCCTGCTCTGACAAATGGGATAGACTCATAGTTATTTCTGCTTAGAACGAGCAAATTTAACGGATGTTGGTCGAGTTGACAACTTGATCTGTGTGAAATAGTTTTTGATAAATTTCTTGTTGTGTTAGCGCAATCATTTCGCCGGGTTGCATTTGATTCAATGACAATCCTTCAATACTGTATCGAATTAAGCGAAGTGTAGGGAACCCAATTTTTGCAGTCATCTTTCGAATCTGTCTATTTTTTCCTTCAGATAAAATTAATTCTATCCATGGTGCAGGAATTTCTTTTCGAAAACGAATGGGTGGGTTTCTTGCAATAGTTGTTGGTGGATTTTCAAAAAGCTTAGCAATCAATTTTTTTGTATGATAGATTTTTCCATCGATGTTAATGTCTACGCCTTTTTGTAATTGATTTATTGCTGCAGCATCAATAGCACCATCTACTTGTACCCAGTAACTACGCGTATGTTCAAACTTAGGATGCAGTAACTGGTGATTGAGTGCTTTGTCGTTGGTTAATAAGAGTAATCCTTCGCTATCATAGTCGAGTCTACCTACTGGATAAACGTCTTTTGGCACTTTAAAAAAATCCATTAAAGTTTGCTTATTTCCTTCTGCAGAAAACTGAGATAATACCTGAAAAGGTTTATATATCTGGAAGTAATAATTCATAAAAAACAAAAGTCTCGCTGATGCGAGACTTTGTATATAGATGGGTTAGTAAGTACCAGGAAATAAATTTCCTTACACAATATTAAAAAACCTTTTCACCAATGCAAAAATATTTTTAAACAAATTTATTAACATTTTGGCGCAGGTTGTGAATTGTAGCGAATTTATAAGCCTTTTTAACGCCGTTTTTTTTATGATATTGAATGAAAAAAATCAACTAATTATTTTTTTCATTCGCTTGAAACACTATTAAACAAAGGCTTTCAGAAGAATCGAAAATTTACTACTACAAATTTCATGATTTAATTAATTAGATTTTTAAAATGTTAAATGCGCTTGCTCTTTTAGTGTTTTCTTCAAAAAAAAATTTCTGCAAAGCCCTAGGTATTACCTTTGAATTACCTAAAAAACAGTGTTATGAAGTTTCCTGCTCCTGTTTCCGTTCAATGGGTTGCCCAATTAATTGGCGCCGAACTGTCTGGTAATCTCAGTGCTGAGGTTACTGGCATTAACGAAATACACAAAGTTGAACACGGAGATTTGGTTTTTGTAGACCATCCAAAATATTATACAACATGTTTAAATAGTGCGGCAAGTTTTATTATAATTAACTCCGCAGAAATTGCTGTTCCAGTTGGCAAAACAATTTTAATTGTGGCCGATCCTTTCGAAGCGTATTTAAAAATTGTGCAACACTTTAAACCCTTTGTTTCAACTGAAAAAGCAATCAGTAATACGTTAATTGTTGGAGAAGAAACAATCATTATGCCGAATGTTTTTATTGGTAACAATGTGCGCATTGGAAATAATTGTACCATTTATCCGGGTGTTAATTTATTAGATGGAACAATTATTGGCAACAATGTGGTGATACAATCTGGAACCGTTATTGGCTCGGATGCATTTTATTATAACAGCAAAAAAAATCGTACTCATTGGTATAAAAGAATGGAAAGTTGTGGCAATGTAGTGATTGAAGATGCGGTAGAAATTGGTGCAAATTGTACCATTGATCGTGGCGTAACGGCAACAACATTAATTGGCGCAGGCACTAAAATAGATAACCTAGTACATATTGGTCACGACGTAAGTGTTGGCAAAAACTGTTTGTTTGCTTCACAAGTAGGCATAGCTGGAGGAACTATTATTGAAGATGGGGTAATCCTTTGGGGTCAGGTGGGTGTAAACAAAACCATAACCATTGGTGAAAATGCCGTTGTGATGGGCCAAACAGGGGTAACAGCGTCCTTGGCTGGTGGAAAAACCTATATGGGCTACCCAGCAGCCGAAGCGGGCTTAAAACGCCGCGAAATAGTTTGGATTAAACGTATTCCTGAGCTATGGAAAAAAGTAATGGAGCAAAACGACTAAACTAATTGGTGCATATCTTTTAACTCATTACAAATTCTTTCGATAGAATTACTAAGTGGTTGGTAAGAAAAACCTGGTAACTGTTCTAATAATTTAGTGTTATCGAACGATACATTGGCCCTTGCAGTGTTGGCTGTTTCTTTGGTAAGCAAAGGTGTTTTTTTTGTAAACCAACTTTTTACGGCTTCTATTCGCCATACAATTTCAGCAATAAGTTTTGTTACTTTTTTATGCGGTGGTTTTTTATGAAATGCATGTGCAATCATGGTAAATATTTCGCGATAACCAATATTGTCTGAACTAATAATAAACCTTTGTGCATTGATAGTTGATTCCATTAATAATACCATTGCTTTAACCACATCTACCACATCTACAAAACCACTTTTTCCTTCTGTGTACCAAGGAAATTCATCGTAAGCAGATTTAAAAATAGCAGAAGAACCTTTTAACCAATCGCCAGATCCTAATATAATTACGGGGTTAACAATTACGGCATTAAGTCCTTCGCCTATTCCGCGCCAAACTTCCATTTCTGCTAAATATTTGCTTTTACCATAAGCGCTATTACTGGTTTCTTCGGTCCAGTTCATGGTTTCGTTGATGGCTTCGTTTTCGCGTATTCTTCCTAGTGCAGCAACAGAGCTAACGAATAATAATTTTTCAATTCCTTGGTTCAAGCAGGCATTAACAACATTGGCTGTGCCTTCAATATTTGTTTTATCTAGTTGCTTGGTGTTTTTTGAATCGAAAGAAACAATCGCTGCACAATGATATACTTGTTGCATGCCTTGCATAGCTTCTTCTAAAGCAACAATATCTAGTATATCTGCTTGTATCCAATTTGCTTTTTCTGCATCGTCAAATACAGGAATCGCACTACGATACAAACCTGTTACAGGTGTTCCTTTTTGTACCAAAGCTTGTATTAAATGTTTGCCTACTAAACCACTTGCACCAGTAACTAAAACCATTTTTAATTATTTAGGATTATGAACATTTTAAACATTTTCCACTTACTACTACATCTACTTGATTCACCTGAAAGCCTTGTGGCAAAGCAACTGTAGGCACTATTACATGATCTAAACAATAAGTGGTTAAACAAGTATCGCACATAAAGTGTACATGGTTATCGTGGTGATGCCCTTCGGAGCAAGCGTCTTTGCATAGCGCATATCGAACCGAATTATCGGCAGAAGGAATAGAATGAATAATTCCTTTTTCTACAAAAGTTTGTAGGGTTCTATAAATGGTTACTCGGTCAAAATCTTCGCCCGATTGTAACTCAATATCTGCATGTGCCAAAGCGGTTTGTTGGTCGAGAAAAATTTCTAGAATTTTTTTTCTACTATCGGTAACACTTAATTGGTTTCGCTTTAGTGTGTCTATAATCCTTGTATCCATGAATTAATTGCTTATGGATTATTACTAAAAATGCCGTTCACAAAATTACTTGAGCTTGCTTTTTCAATTAATAAAGCTCGGATATCTATTTTCAACTTTTCTAACTCATCGGCTTTTAATCCATCGTAAATTTGTCCGCGCACTTTTCCGTTTTTATCTACTAGTGCAAAAAACTGTGTGTGTAAAAATTGGTCTTCAATTTTTTGAACATTGTTTTTAGGGTCGTCTAATAAATAAGCACTTCTGGCAATGGCATACAAGCTATCTTTTCTGCCGGTAAGAAAGATCCATTTTTTAGTATCTACTTTTAGCGAATCGGAATAAACTTTTAATCTGGCAACAGTGTCTCTGTCTGGATCGCAAGTATGAGAGAGAATTAAAAAATTGGGTTCGTCTTTGAACTGCTCAAAAATGGTTTTCATATTGGTATTCATTCGAGGACAAATACCTTTACAATTGGTAAAAAAATATTCCACTACACAAACTTTTCCAAGCATGTCTTTATCGGTAAAAGGCAAGCCGTCTTGGGTTTTAAATCGAAATGGCTTGGTATAACTTAATGTGGCAAGTTTCACTTTCCACTGGTCGTTCCCTCGAAACAAGAAAAAATAGAAAACCAATACCAGGGCAACAAAAAACACAAGATAACCGATTAGCTTTTTTGACATAAAATATAGTCTTGCTGCAAAGTTAGGGCCGATTAGTCAATGCAGTACTGAATATTGCCACTGAATCAAATATTATGCAACATTGTTGCATTTGTGTATATTTGCAGTTCAATTCAATTATGTCTTTTAAAATCAATTGGGACGCTTTAGGTATAACAACATCAATAGCCTGTGCCATTCATTGTGCAGTATTGCCCCTGTTTTTAAGCAGTTTACCCTTGTTTGGGGTAAATATTATCGACAACCTTTATTTTGAATATTTAATGGTGCTGATTGCTTTTGTGGTGGGAATGTATGCGTTGTACCATGGAAGGAAAAAACACCACCATCGAAAATTGCCGATGCTGGTGTTTACTGTTGGAATTCTATTATTATTGGCCAAGGTGATTTGGCATCAGTGGCAATTATGGTTATTGTTTCCGGCAGTATTTTTTATTGTTACTGCGCACTATTTAAACTTCAAATTCTGTAGGGTGCACGACCATGCACATGCCGAAGATTGCAACCACTAAACAATGGTATAACTTGTGCCACCTTCTTTTTCGTCTTTCAATTGAATGCCCAAGCCTGCTAATTCATTTCTAATTTTATCACTGGTTAAAAAATCTTTACGGCTTTTGGCGTCTTTACGAATATCCATGAGTAGTTGTAATACCCCGTCTAATTGACCTTCATCGGAAGGACGTTCGTTGATTAATCCAAAAATCGATTCAATAAACACTTTCAATTCTGTTTGCATGTGTGCTAGTGTTTTTGAACTTAGCGCAGCAGCTTGTATGTGTTTGTCTTTTATTGAATTGATAATAGGAACCAACTCAAAAATATTGGCAATCACTTTTGCAGAATTAAAATCGTCGTTCATGAACTCGCTGAACTCGGCTACAAGTTGATTTACTTTTTCATCGAGTGCAGTATCCGTTGCAGCAGCAGTATTGCCTTCAAAGACTTGCTTAGCAAACCATTCATGTGCTTCCCACAAACGTTTGAATGCTTTTTCAGAAGCTTGTAACGCTTCGTTACTAAAATCAAGCGTACCTCTATAATGACTTTGAAGAATAAAAAATCGAATGGTCATTGGCGAATACGGCTGAGAAAGTATTGGACTGTCACCACTAAAAAGTTCGGTGAGTTTAATAACATTGTTATAACTCTTTCCCATCTTTTTACCCTGAATGGTAATCATATTATTGTGCAACCAATATTTTGCTGGAGACTTATGATTGCATACTGTACTTTGTGCAATTTCACATTCATGGTGTGGAAATTGTAAGTCCATTCCGCCGCCGTGAATATCAAATTCGCTGCCCAAATATTTGGTGCTCATTGCAGAACATTCAATATGCCATCCTGGGAAACCCTCTCCCCATGGGCTTTGCCAGCGCATGATGTGTTCAACAGGTGCCGATTTCCAAAGTGCAAAATCGTTTCTATTTCTTTTCTCTTCTTGGTTATCTAATTCACGCGTAGTGTCTTGTTGGTCTTCAATATTTCTTCCACTAAGCATACCATAAGGCATTCCTTTTTTTGAAAAATCGGTATTGTATTTTTCAACATCAAAATATACCGAGCCATTGGCTTCGTATGCATAACCATCAGCAATGATTTTTTTAATCATTTCAATTTGCTCCACAATATGACCAGTTGCTGTGGGTTCAATATTGGGTGGAAGGTTATTGAATTTGCTCATAGCCCAATGATATAGGTTGGTATATTTTTGTACCAACTCCATGGGTTCTAATTTTTCTAAAACAGCTTTTTCACTAATCTTGTCGGTGGCTTCGCGTCCTTCTTCTTCAAAATGTCCTGCATCAGTAATATTACGCACGTAACGAACTTTATAACCCAAGTGCATTAGGTATCGATAGATAACGTCGAAACTAATAAATGGTCTGGCATGACCTAAATGACTTTCACCACTTACCGTAGGCCCACATACATACATTCCAACATAAGGTGCATTAATTGGTGTAAATATTTCTTTCTGTCTACTTAAGGAATTATAAACTTTCAACGACATGGTATAGGTAGGTGTTAATTTGTATAATGATTTGAATTTGTATACTGATGCCCATGTTATAAAGGCCATCAAGCCAATTTAACAGCAGCAACAACAACAAGCGTGGAAATACAATGCTAACATGGCTTGCAAGATAAGTAAATTAACCTGTTTTTGAAGAGACTGACTGTTGAATTTACTTTTTCACACGCAAATCCGTTACCAGCATTATATGGTCGCTTAGGTCTTCGTCTACCAAATCAAACTGTTTAATGGTAAAATTATTGTCTGCTAAAATATAATCAATTCGTAGCGTTGGCGCTAAGGAATTAAAAGTTCGGCCAATGCCAAATCCTTTTTTTAAGTGGGCGTCTTGCCAATCTCCTTTTATATTAAAATAAGTATAAGAATTGGGTACATCATTAAAGTCGCCACAAATAATGGTTGGGTATTTGCTTTTATCTCTTTCTATTCGAACAATATTCGACTGGCTTCCTCTTCTAGCAAAGGCCAATTTCATTTTTTTAAAAATATTCAGAGAAGCAGAAACAGTTTCTTGGTCTTGATCTTTAATTTTTTCAATATCGTTATAATCTTCTTTTTTAAATTTAAAGGATTGCAAATGGGTGGTTAACACGCGAATGGTATCATATCCTTTTACAATATCGGCATAGATTAAACTTTCTGCCACAGGATATGCCACTCTGCCTGAATCAATAATAGGGAATCTCGAAAAAATAATACTCCCTGACTGGTAATTGCCTTGGGCTCTTTGATAATCTTTTGAAAAATAATAATAGGGATAGGCTTTTGTAAACAGTGCAATATTATCAGTACCGTTTGCTTGTGTGCTATTATTAAATTCCTGTAAACAAATTACATCGGGCTGCATTTTTAAAATGCTTTCTGTTAATTCGGTTCTGATGAGTTTTTTGGTTTCTTTGTTTTTACTAAGACCATTAAAACTTTGAATATTCCAGTCTACAATCCGCAAGTTTTGTGCATTCTTTTTTTTGGTAAAGCCAGCTCCCGGATGCCAAGCAAAAACCACCATTATTTGTTGCCAACCAAAACATAAGCTTAATAAGGGAATCCAAACAAGCTTGGGTTTAAACACCAGCCAGAATAAACACGCAAAAAATAAGAGTAAAATTAAGTAGGGTACCAATAATCCGGTAAACCCATTAAACCACCAAGTAGTAGGATCAATATAAGGAGACAAGCAGGCCAATAAAAATAATACTGCTAATACAATAGTAATAGTTAAACAGACCGATTTGAAAGCTCGGCGAAAAATGTTTTTTGCCATTCGATAAATTTACAAAAAAATCAGGGTTTGATTTGAATATCTGAAATTATGGGAAAATGATCGCTTAAATGCACGTGCGCTACTTTGAATTGATTAACCTTAACAAGTTGATTGGTTAATAAAACATCAATTCTTAGTGTGGGCGATAAACTATCATAGGTTCTTCCTAATCCAAATCATTTCAATAAAAAAGCATCTGTTAGCCCTGCACTAATAGTATGGTAAACATAACTAGAGGGAACGGCATTTAAATCGGCGGTAAAAACAAATGGAAGAGTGGTGCTGTCTAATGATTTTTTTATGAGTACTGCTTGCTTTGCATGTTGTTTGTCGAAATAAGCAAGCTTACTAAGTTTAGATTTTTTTAATAAAATTGCTTTATCGTAATAAATAGATTTTATAGGAGCAGATTTGGGTATATTATTAATTGATACATGCATATTCATAGAACTCAAATGTGTATTAAAGACCCTTAATACTTTATAGGGTGTTTGTATGTCTACATAAGCTAAGTTCTCGGGAGAATCGATATTTGAAAAAGGCACATTGCATTGTTGTATAAAAGGCCAGCGAGAAAAAATAATTACGCCATAATTTTCTTCTGCTTTACTAAAGAACACATATTTTAGTTGTGTAGACTGGCTTATAAATTCAGGACTTGCATTAACTGTTTCATTTTTATTTGACGAGTAATCTTGAAAACATAAAACGTCTGCATCAGATGATTTAATGAATGCCAACATCTCTAACACGTTTGAATTAGTTTTATTGCTACTGTTTAAAAAACTATTCACGTTCCAAGAAAGTATTCGAATACTTCCCGACAATTTTTTTTGATTATATTTTTCTGTTGGATGAAAACCAAAAATTGCCATTATGTTAAACCAACCCGCTGCCAAACAAATTAAAAACAGCAAAAACCAACGCCTATAAAAAAGCAAACTAAGCAATACCCAGCCAAGCATTCCTAATAAAATAAAAGGAAAAAATAAAGAGGCAAAGGAAAAAAAATATCCATGTACTGGATTAATAAAAGGCGTGGCACAAGCCAATAAATAGAAAGCAGTATATAACCAGCCAATAAAAAAAATGCTGCGAAATAAAATAGAATTTTTAAAAGCCATTATAATAAATCTTCTTTACTTGCTTTTTTTAAAAAAGCTTTTTCTTCATTGGTAAGAAACTGATAACCTTCTTGATTTATTTTATCTAATAGTGCATCAATTTTTTCTTGGGTGTCTTGAGGCGTATTTTTCTTTTTTACAGGTGCAGCTTTTTCTTTTTTTGTTGGACTAAACAAATCATTTAACCAATGAAAAAATTGATTCATCCAAGCTGCCCAGTCATTACCTCTGCGCAATTGTTGGATAAATAAATAGCCAACACCCCCTGCAATTAAATGCGATACTGCTACACCCGCGTTAGCCGAGCCTAGGGTTGCAAAATCAATTAATCCATAAACAATTAATAGCACCCACAAAGGAATTCCGCCATTCATTAAAGGAAAGATGCGATAGTTGGGAGCCAGTGTTGTTGTTGCAACAGCAACCGCCATCACAGCAGCACCAGCGCCAATTAAGGGTTGAACAGTCTGAATATGATTTGCCCAAACAGGAAAAATATTCATTAGTAATAAGTAGCCAATTCCACCGGCAATTCCACCGTACAAATAAATAGGAATTAATTTATTATTGCCAGTTAAGTCTTGTAAAATATAACCAAAACTCCAAAGCCAAAGTAAGCTGCTAATTAATCCCCAAATACTGGCATGGGTAAATAAGTAAGTAAAGAGTACCCAAGGTTTTGATAAATAATTTTCTATTGATGCAGGAAGTATAAACCAGTCTTGCATTTGCGAATAAAAAAGTTCAATCGGTATTTCAGATAGATAATATATGATTTTAATAAAACTGAGTAGTGCAAACACCATCAGGTTAATGGCTACTAAATAAACTAGTGCATTATTATCTTGCCCTAATAGTATGGAACGATTGGTTTTATAACTTCTTTCAGGCATAATGATGGTGTAAAATTCTTAGGCGCTTCTACCTAGTATATTAATAAAACGTATTTCTTTTCTTTTTGTTCCAAGTCATTACAATAATTAATCCTACAATGGCGCCACCTACATGTGCCCATCTTGCTACATTGTCTCCTGCAGAATTACGAAGCGCCGAAAACAATTCCCAGGCAAAATATACAATCCCCAACCATTTTGCTTTTACTGGCACCAAAAAGTACAAATAAATATAGGTGTTAGGAAACAAGTAAACGAAGGCCGCCAATATGCCAAAGACTGCGCCACTAGCACCTAATGTGGCGGTATTTAAACTCGAATCATAATAACTAGAAACCGATTCAAAGAGTTGATTGAGTGCTTGTGTATCGTTGGGATTATTGGCCACTAAATTGGCTAAATCGCTTTGGTGAAAAAATGCTCCAGGGTGTTTTTGTGCAAAGAAAAATAGGGCGTTCGCAGTATGGTCTTGCATTAAACGCGCATAGTCTTTCATTAAAGGAACCATCTCGTAACTTAAAAACAACAAATGCATTAAAGCAGCACCCAAACCGCAAATCAAAAAGAAAGTTAAAAATCTTTTGGGTCCCCATAAGTTTTCTAGTACCGACCCAAACATCCAAAGTGCTAACATGTTGCCAAAAATATGCATCACATCTCCATGTAAAAACATATGTGTAACCAATTGCCATGGGCGAAACAAACTGCTTTGCCATGCATGAAGTGCTAAAACATTTTCAAAAGAAAATTCTACACCTGGCCCTTCAAATGATTTCTGCGCCAGAAAAAATAAACCATTAATGATTAACAGATTTTTTACAATAGTGGGTAAAACTTCAAATCTGCTGGGTCTAAATTCTGTCATATTCCTTCCTTTAATTTTAATTGAACCACGTTTTCTATATGTAATGTATGCGGAAACATATCTACTGGTTGAATTTTTTCAACCCGATATTTTTCATCTAGCAAGGCCAGGTCTCTAGCCTGGGTAGCAGGGTTGCAACTTACATAAACAATAGTAGGCGCAGCAATCTCTAATAATTTTTTAACTAATTTTTCGTGCATACCCGCTCTTGGCGGATCGGTAATAATTACATCTGGTTTACCATGCTGTATAAAGAACGCATCATTGCATATATCTATTACATCACCCGCAAAAAAATTGCTATGTTCTATTTGATTGAGCGCTGCATTTTCTTTAGCGTCTTCAATTGCTTCGGCAACAACTTCAACTCCAATGAGCTTTTTAGCCAATTTACTTACAAAAATGCCAATACTTCCAGTGCCACAATACAAGTCATAGACCGTTTGGGTACCATTGAGTTCTGCAAAATCTCTAGTAACCTGGTACAAGCGCTGGGCCTGACGTGTATTGGTTTGAAAAAAAGATTTTGGACTGATTTTAAACGAAAAATCTTCCAGTTTTTCTATGATATAACCCTTTCCAAAATACACCTGCGGATACAAATCAAAAAGGCTATCGTTGAATTTGGAATTGATGGTATATAATAGGGTAGTGATTTCTGGAAACTGTTCCAACACTTTATTAAGTAGTTCTATTCGATTGGCTTCGTCTTCGTGGCCAAAAATAATATTCACCATCAGCTCTCCCTTAGTGCTATTGCGGATAAACATATTCCTTAGCCATCCTTCGTGTTTGCGCACATCGTAAAAAGGAATTTGTTTTTCAACCGAAAAACCCGCAACCATTTTTCTAATGCGGTTGGTAGGCTCTGCTTGTAAATAGCAAGTATCAATTTCAACTACTTTATCAAAAAAGCCGCGAACATGAAATCCTGCACCACCCGGTAAATTACTAAGGTCTACACCATCGGCCTTCATTTGCCTAAAGGTTTCGCTAGGAATAAAGGTTTTGGTTCCAAACGTATATTCAATTTTATTTCGATATTGTTCGGTTTGGTCAGCGCCAATAATGGGTAACATAGTAGGTAGTGCGATTTTTCCAATACGCGTTAAATTATCGTTTACTTGTTTTTGCTTATAGAACAATTGCTTTTCGTAAGGAAGCATCTGCCATTGGCATCCGCCACAAACCCCAAAATGGCTGCAAAAAGGTTTTACGCGCTCTTGGGCATAACTGTGAAATTTAACCACATGGCCTTCAGCCCAATCCTTTTTGCTTTTAGATACTTGCACGTCTACCACGTCGCCGGGTACAGCGCCTTCAATAAACACCACTTTGCCCTCAATTCTGGCAAGGGATTTTCCTTCGGCAGCGTAATCTTCTACCAATAATTGCTCTAAAACAATGTTTTTTTTCTGCTTTCTCACGGTTGCAAATGTAACTACTGTTGGGTAAATGCTATTTTCCTATTTTTATGCCCAATTCTACCGAATATGAAACGAATTTCTATTATAGGCCTTTTAATGATTTACAGTGTATTTGCTAGTGCTCAGGCAAAAAAAATAGTGCCAGCACAATCTTTGGCAACAACTGGAAAATCTATTTCCATTACCCTTACCCCGCTTAAAAATTGCTGGATTTACTTGGGCAGTTATTATGGAAAAGGCAAGGCCTTGGTTGATTCTGCTCGTTTAGATGAAAATAGCAAGGGGATTTTTAAGGGTCCTAATAAATTAACAAGTGGTGTTTATTTTGTGGTATCGCCACAATTGACCATTCAGTTTGAATTATTGATGGATAAGGAGCAACACTTTAGCATTGTTGCAGACACGGCTCAAAAAGACAAAGTGGTAATAACTGGATCTTTAGAAAATCAATTATTTAAAACCTATTCAAGCTTTTCAAACACCCGCGGTAAAGAATTACAGGAAATGGAAAAAGCATATCATGCTGCAACTACAACTGCCGATTCTAATCGTTTAAGAAATCAAATAATTGCAGGGGATAAAGCTTTGCAAGACTATCGAGAAGACTTGATTAAAAAGTATCCGAACTCATTAATGGCCATGCTTTTTAATACCATGAAAAGACCAACAGCGCCACCGGTTCCAATTGTAAAAAATGTTCCAGATTCTTCGTATCCTTATCGATTTGTAAAAAACCATTTTTGGGATGATGTAAGTTTTAACGACGATCGTTTGTTGCGCACACCATTTTTTGAAACCAAGTTAGATTTCTATTACAAATATTATGTATCTCCTGAGTCAGATTCAATTATTAATGAAGTGAAATACATGTTGCTAATGGCAAGAACGGGCAAAGAAATTTTTCCGTATTTATTAACCAAGTTTACAAACAAATATATTAACCCAGAATTCATGGGACAAGACAAAGTGTTTGTGTACTTGTTTGAAAATTTTTATGCCAAAGGCGATACCACTTTACTCAATCCTGCATCAAAGAAAACCATCTTTGAAAGAGCCTATAGTTTAATGGCCAATCAACTTGGGCAACCCGCGCCAGCATTGGATTTAACCGATAGTACTGGAAAAACACAATCACTGTATAGTGTTCAAGCGCCTTTTACGGTAGTTGCTTTTTGGGACCCCAATTGCGGACATTGTAAAGAAGAAATTCCGCGATTAGATTCTATATATAAAGCCAAATGGAAAGCATTGGGCGTAGCTATTTATTCTGTAAATATTGTTGACACCGAATTGCCTGCTTGGAAAAAATTTATAGCAGAAAAACAATTAAATAATTGGGTGCATGTGTATCAAACAAAAGAAGCTCGTGTGGCCATAGAAAAAGCTGGTCAAGCAGGATACAAACAATTGTATGATGTATACAAAACACCAACACTTTATTTGCTAGACAAAGAGAAACATATTATTGCCAAACAACTAAGTATTGAGCAGTTTGATGATTTAATTAAAGCCAAGCTGGCCGCAAAAAAATAAATTAAAATAATTCTTTTACCACATTCCAAATCACTTTAGGTTTTCCTAAAGTGTAGTAGTGAAGTACAGGAGAGCCAAAGCTTTTTAATTCTTTACTTTGTTGAATTAACCATTCGGTTCCAACTTGTTCACAATCTGCATCTGTTTTGCATTTCATAATTGCATTCGATAAATCGGTTGGAATATCTACATGAAAAATACGTGGTAAAACAGAAAGTTGTTTTTTATTGGTGATAGGTTTTAAACCTGGTATGATAGGAACATTAATACCAATTGCTCTACAAGCTTTTACAAAATCAAAAAACTTTTGGTTGTCAAAAAACATTTGCGTCATGATATAGTCTGCACCAGCGTCTACTTTCTCTTTCAATTTTAATAAATCGATTTCTAAATTTGGCGCTTCAAAATGTTTTTCAGGATATCCCGCAACACCCATACAAAATTGTGTTTTACCACCGCTTTTAATGTCTTCGTCTTGGTAAACACCGTTGTTCATATTGCTCACTTGCTTCAACAAATCAATTGCAAAATGATTGCCTCCTGGCTCTGATTCAAAAGCAGTTTCGTTTTTAGCAGCATCGCCACGCAATACCAAAACATTGTCTATTCCTAAAAAGTCTAGGTCAATCAACGCATCTTCGGTTTCTCTTTTGGTAAAACCGCCGCAAATAATATGCGGAACTGCATCAATTTTATAATGGTTCATAATAGCTGCACAAATACCCACTGTTCCGGGTCTTTTACGTACTTCTACTTTTTCAAAAGTGCCGTCGGCTTTTTTCTTGAACATGGTTTCGCTACGATGGTAGGTAACATTTATCCAAGAGGGTTTGAACTCCATCAAGGGATCTAAATGGTCGTACAAGGTAACAATGGTCTTGCCTTTTAATGGTGGTAATACCTCGAATGAAACCAAGGTATCTTTTGCCTGGGCAATATGTTCAATCACTTTCATAGCTGCTAAATATCTGCAAACATACTATAAACAACAAAAAAACCATAGATGTAAGTGCTTGAAAGCATAATTGTTGGCTTAATAGTGAAGAAATCTCAAAATATCCTATTGAACAATAGCATCTTAAATGCAACAACTGTATTTTTACAAGTAATATATGAGCCTTACCATCCATACCAAAGACCTAATAAAAAGTTACAAGGGAAGAACCGTTGTAAACAATGTAAGTGTGCAAGTAAAACAAGGAGAAATTGTTGGTTTGCTTGGCCCTAATGGTGCTGGAAAAACCACTACATTTTATATGGTGGTAGGATTAATTAAACCAGACCAAGGCGATGTTTTTTTAAACGACATGAATATTACCAAACTACCTATGTACAAGCGTGCGCAAATGGGTATAGGTTATTTGCCGCAAGAAGCAAGCGTATTTAGAAAACTAACAGTAGAGGATAATATAATGGCCGTTTTAGAAATGACCAAACTCACCAAAGCAGAACGTAGCCATAAACTTGAGTCTTTATTAGATGAATTTAACCTGCACCATGTGCGTGGTAATAATGGCGATAGTTTGAGTGGTGGAGAGCGCCGTAGAACCGAAATAGCACGCGCCTTAGCGGTGGATCCTAAATTTATTTTGTTGGACGAACCATTTGCGGGCGTAGACCCAATTGCAGTAGAAGACATTCAAAGTGTGGTGGCTCGATTAAAGTTTAAAAACATTGGTATTCTCATTACCGATCACAACGTGAATGAAACATTATCAATTTGTGATAGAGCCTATTTATTAATTGAAGGAAAAATTTTCAAGCACGGAACCGCCGAAGAATTGGCAGATGACGAAAAAGTGCGTAGCTTATATTTAGGAACCAATTTTGAATTAAAAAGAAAAGACTGGATCATTGATATGGGTAAAGAAAACGCAGCTTCTAAAGCATGAGAATATTAAGCCCTGCTATATCACGCTTGGCCCGCTTGCGACACGGTCGTATAGAAGAGTGGATCAGCCAACCCATTGCCGCACAACGTGAAGTTTTACAAGACCTAATTACCCATGGCCAATACACAGAGTTTGGTAGAAAGTATGGGTTCAAAGAAATGTTTACTATCCGCAATTTTAAGCAAGCGGTACCTATTCAAGAATACGAAGATTTAAAAACCTATATAGAACGAATCATGGATGGCGAAGACGAGCAATTGCTCTGGAACACGCCTGTGAGTTGGTTTGCAAAAAGCAGTGGCACAACTAGTGATAAAAGCAAGTTCATTCCTATTACCAATGAGAGCTTACAGGACACACATTTTCAAGCGGCCAAAGATGTGCTTACCATGTATTATCACTTTAATAACAATAGTGATTTACTTACGGGAAAAAGTTTGGTAATTGGTGGTAGCCATCAAATAAGTAAAATGAATGAGGAGGTTCAATATGGAGACCTCAGTGCAGTATTATTACAAAACGCACCTTTTTGGGGACAATGGATTCGCACCCCAGAATTGTCCATTGCACTAATGGACGAATGGGAAGGAAAGATTGAAAGCCTTGCGCAGTCTACTATTGAGGAGAATGTTACTTCTATTGCAGGGGTACCAACTTGGACGCTTGTTTTAATAAAAAGAATTTTAGCCATCACCGGAAAAGCCAATTTAAAAGAAGTATGGCCCAACTTAGAATTGTATGTGCATGGTGGTGTTTCTTTTACACCTTATCGCGAACAGTTTAAAAAATTAATTGGTCCTGGCATTACGTATTTAGAAATGTACAATGCTAGCGAAGGTTTTTTTGCAGCACAAAATAATCCCGACGAAGAAGGGATGTTGTTGTTATTAAACCATGGCATTTTTTATGAGTTTATGCCAGTAGAAGAATATGGTAGCGAACAACCCAAAACAATAGGATTAGACGAAGTAGAACTTGCTAAAAACTATGCGCTTGTTATTAGTACCAACGGTGGACTTTGGCGTTATTTAGTAGGCGATACTGTACAATTTGTATCGAAATATCCTTTTAAAATAAAGGTCAGCGGACGATTAAAACAATACATCAATGCATTTGGCGAAGAACTAATTGCAGACAATGCCGATAAAGCAATTGCCATTGCTTGCCAAAAAACAGGATTAGTTGTAAACGATTATACAGCTGCACCAGTGTATATTGGCGATGATACCAAGGGTGCACATGAATGGTTAATTGAGTTTGAACAAATACCAGAAAGCGTAGACGCATTTGCATACGAACTAGACTGCGCACTTAAGTCTGTTAATAGCGACTACGAGGCAAAACGCTATAAAGATATTGCCCTGATTAAGCCCATTGTTCATTCGTTAAACAAATCGGTTTTTCATGAATGGTTGCGCAGCAAAGGCAAGCTGGGCGGACAACACAAGATTCCAAGACTTAGTAATGATCGGATTTATATTGATGAAATACTCGCACAAATGCGCGCAAAAAATTTGGGTTAATCTTTCACAAGCATAGTGTTTTTTATACTATCTCCTGCCAATAAATAAGTCACTAAAAAAAGACTTACAAAAGATCCTGTATAAAATAAATAGAGATAAGGCACATCTACAAGTGTGTAAAAAACTACCAAAGTTATTTTGAGTGTAGCAAAAGGTAAGTGGTGATTGGTGAATGATAATTTTTTTTGCAAAGACAAAGCAATCATCATAAATATCATTGGAAAAAACAAAGACATGCCCACTAATAAATAGTGTTGTAAAGCAATATTTTTTGGTCCAAAAAATTTAGCCCATCCCAAACTTTCTTTAAAAACAACAGGCGCATCGTGCCATACCCTAGCGGTAAATCCAATGTATTGAGAAGGTATTGCAGCGAGTTTTAAAAATGTTTGCCAACCAAATGGACTTAATACTAATACGGCAAAACAAACCAATCCTATCAAACAAAATTGTAATAGTTTTTTGTAGTTTTTATTAATTGTAAAATAAATAATCATAGCAGGTAACCAGCCAACAATAGCATACCTACTTAAAATACAGAGTGCTGTTGCAAAGCCTATCAGCCAAGCATTTTTTTTGGTGAGTGCAATGGCTAATAAACTATAAAACCCAATCACCACGCCCTCTTCGGTATAAGGAATGAGTCCTGAATTTTCTGCAGATAGCAGCCACCAGATTAATAAAAATGCAGCAAAAAATAAATAAGGTGCTTTTTTATGTTGTATTTGTATGCGCCAAATAAACAGTGCGCTTACAATAAAAAGCACCAACACGGTCATCCATCTTAGATCGATTCCTAAAAAAACAGGAAGGCTAAATGGCAACCACATGGCGGGTAAATAAATGGGCTGCATGCCTCCCCAAATTTCAGGAATTATATCATATACATGCCGCCAATTACCATTTAAAAAACGCTGGCTCATAATTTTAATAATGGGCAACATATCTCCTTCGTGGTAATCGAGTGGCGCGTCTTCCATCCATTTTACTGCAGCGGCACTAATAGCAATAAATGCAACAATTGTTAGTAGCCATCGATAAGAAAAAAACTTTTTTTGCGCGGTTAAATTATTTACAACTGTTGGCTCTGGAATCAGCAAAAAACAAACTGCAATAACTATCCCAGACAAACTGAATAATACACTAGTGATACCCGTTAAACTTGTTAGTTTTAGCGCGTAGGTTACGCAAATGGTTTCGAGTAAAAAAGCAATGAGTAAGGTCTTTTTTGGGTAGTTGCGGGCATTCATTCTTGGCTAAAAATATCTAATTAAACAACCGAATGCTTCATTCCGCGCAATTATTTTACATTTGTGCTCGATCTAAAAGGATATATATGAAACTATTAGAAAATAAAGTGGCGATTGTTACAGGTGCAGCACGTGGAATAGGTGCCGCCATTGCTTTGAAATTAGCCGAGCAAGGCGCTCATATTGCATTCACCTATGTAAGTGATAGTAGTGCAGAAAAAGCAGCGAGTTTAGAAGCACAAATTCAAGCATTAGGCGTAAAAGCCAAAGCCTATAAAAGCAATGCCGCCATTTTTGCAGAATGCGAATCTTTTGTAAATGATGTAGTAAAAGAATTTGGTACGGTAGATATCTGTGTAAACAATGCAGGCATTTCAAAAGACAATTTATTGTTGCGCATGACTGCCGAACAATGGGACGATGTGATGGATATTAACTTGAAAAGTGTGTTTAATATGACCAAACAAGTTATTCGTCCAATGATGAAAGCCAAAACGGGTAGCATTATTAATATGAGTTCTATTGTTGGGGTGCGTGGAAATGCTGGTCAAAGTAGTTATGCTGCGTCTAAAGCGGGAATCATTGGTTTTACTAAATCAGTGGCTTTAGAATTAGGTAGTAGAAATATTCGATGCAATGCCATTGCGCCAGGATTTGTAGAAACAGATATGACGCATTATTTAAAAGATGGAGATGGTGCAGCAGATTTTCTTAAAAAAATACCATTGGGTCGATTTGGTAGAGCAGAAGAGATTGCCAATACCACGCTTTTTTTAGCCAGTGATTGGAGCTCATATATTACCGGACAGGTACTTAGCGCTTGCGGCGGATTAAATATTTAAGTTCTAAAAAAAAATTTCCGTAAAGCGCTATTCATTTAAAGGATAGCGCTTTTTATTTACATACTATCTTTGTAACACCTAACAAACAAATATGCCCACGTATCAACAATTATTAGCACACAACAAAGCTTGGGCTTCTAAAAAGCTAGCACAAGACCCAGAATATTTTTCGAGGCTGGTTGAGTTACAAGAACCAGAATATTTATGGATTGGATGTAGTGATAGCCGAGTGCCTGCTAATGAAATTACGGGCACAAATCCTGGTGAAATTTTTGTTCACCGAAATGTGGCGAACATGGTAGTACATACCGATTTAAATATGTTGAGTGTATTACAATATGCAGTGGAAGTATTAAAAGTAAAACACATTATTGTTTGCGGACATTATGGTTGTGGTGGGGTTCGTGCAGCAATGACCAATCATAATTTGGGTATTATTAATAAATGGTTGCGCAATATTAAAGATGTGTATCGCATCCATCGCAAAGAAATAGATGCTATTGAAACAGAAGATACGCGCGTAAATAGGTTGGTGGAATTAAATGTACAAGAACAAGTAATGAATTTAGCCAAAACCTCTATTGTACAAAAAGCCTGGAAATCAGACCAACGGCCGCATATACACGGATGGGTGTATGATTTGCACGATGGAGTTATCAAGCCCGTTTTTGAAATAGCGCCTGGTGATCATATTGATCCGATCTATGAATTTGATGATTTGTAAAACCAATTATTTTGCTAAGCGGCTGTCAATTTCTGTAGCTAGTGCGCTAAAGATATCGTTTACAGTTCCTTCACCTTTAATGGCTACTACTTTATTAAACTGGCGGTAATAATTAGCTACAACAGTGGTTTTGTTTTGGTATTCTGCAATGCGATTGCTAATAATGGCTTCGTTGGTATCATCGCTACGACCACTAGTAAGACCACGGTTTAGTAAGCGTTTTACCAATTCGTCTTGGCTTACTTCTAAGGCCAACACCACGCCAATTTCTGTATTTTTTTGTTGTAAAAGTGCATCTAGTGCAACACTTTGTGCTTCTGTTCTTGGAAAGCCATCAAACAAAAATCCTTTTGCTTGAGGATTATTATCTAGTGCAGAACGTATCATTCCAATTACCACAGCATCAGGTACAAGTTGGCCTTGGTCCATTAAACTTTTGGCTTCTAAACCAAGCGGTGTGGCTTTGGCAATTTCAGACCTTAAAATATCACCGGTAGATAAATGGACTAATCCGTATGCTTCGATGAGCTTCTCGCTTTGGGTTCCTTTGCCGCTGCCGGGAGGTCCGAACAGAATAATATTAAACATGTATTGGCTATCCTTGAATGAATAACAAATATACGTTGTTGCGCTTAAAAAATAGTTAACAAATAAGGTTAACTTTAAAAAACAGTTCATTACAAGAACAATATGTGGCTTGATTTGTAAAATAGATAGCAGAAAATCTTATCCTATTAAAACCAGTCTGTTTTAATTATTTTTAACTTGAATAATTTCTAATTAAATGAAACGATTACTCAGTATTTTTTTAGCAATCCTTTGTTTACAAAGTTGTTATTCTCAAAATCAGCCTTCAAAAAAAACCAATATGGACCAATCAAAAAAAAATACGCATCCTAATTATTCGCATACCGATAGTAGTAAACTGGCTTTAACAAATACCGAATGGAAAAACCTGCTTTCGCCAGAAGTATATGCCATTGCGCGCGAAAAAGGAACCGAAAGACCTTTTACCAGTCCGTTCGAAACCTCTAAAAAATTAGGCACCTATTATTGTGCAGCCTGCGGCAATCCTTTGTTTAAGAGCAATGCCAAATTTGATAGCGGTTGCGGTTGGCCTAGTTTTTTTGAACCCATAACCAAAAGTTCTATTTTGTATTTGCCAGATAATACCTTGGGTATGAAACGCACCGAAGTGGAATGTGGTAGGTGCAAGGCCCATCTTGGTCATGTATTTGAAGATGGTCCACCACCAACAGGCTTACGTTATTGCATTAATGGCGTAGTGCTTGATTTTGAAGAAAAAAAATAATCCACTCGTCCATCCTTTTTTGTTGGTTGCTTTTTTTTGGTCGATATTTCAGTTTCCAAAAACTTTTCCATGAAAAAATATGCACTATTAGTTCTTGCCCTTGGCATTGGCTATTCTGTTTCTGCGCAAACAGTAGATTTAAGTAAGCAGTTTAAAACCATGAAACCCCGCAATATTGGGCCAGCAGGCATGAGCGGAAGGGTTACATCCATTGATGCGGTTTATAATAACCCGACCACTATTTTTTTAGGAACCGCTAGTGGTGGTGTTTGGAAAACAGAAAACGGCGGTGCATCTTGGACTCCGGTTTTTGACGAACAACCTATTCAAAATATTGGATCAGTTGCCATCACTCAATCTAACCCAAGTGTTATTTGGGCAGGAACAGGCGAAGGAAATCCTAGAAATTCTGTGAGCTTGGGCGAAGGCATTTATAAAAGTTTAGACGGCGGAAAAACCTGGAAATGTATGGGTTTGCAAAAAACCAGAAATATCCATCGCATTATTATTGATCCTACCAATCCTAATATTGTATATGCCGGTGTAATGGGCAATCCATTTATAGAACATGCCGAGCGAGGCGTTTACAAATCAACCGATGGCGGCGATAGCTGGAAATTAATTTTACATACCAATGATACCAGCGGTGTTGGTGATATGGTAATGGATCCTGCTAATCCTAACAAACTATTGGTAAATATGTACCAACACAAACGCACACCTTGGAGTTTAAAAGGTGGCGGATCTGGAAGTGGTTTATATATCACTTACGACGGCGGAAAAATCTTTAAAAAACTAGGTAAAGAAGACGGCTTGCCAGAAGGTGAATATGGTAGAATTGGTATTAGTATTAGTCGATCTGATCCGAACAGAATTTATGCCATGGTTGAAGCCACAAAAAATGGATTATACAAATCTGATGATGGTGGTTTGAAATGGGAACTAGTGAATAGCGAAGCAAGTGTTGTAACCAATCGTGCGTTTTATTTTCAGGATATTTCTGTAGATCCTAAAAACGAAAATCGTTTGTACAATGTAAACCAAATGGTTACCGTTAGTGAAGATGCGGGAAAAACATTTAAATCAGTGATTCCATATAGTGGTATTCATCCAGACCACCACGCTTGGTGGATTCATCCGTACGATGCTAATTTTATTATTGATGGAAACGATGGTGGCATAGGTATTTCGCATGATCGTGGAAGAACTTGGCAGTTCGATGAAAAATTACCACTCGGTCAATTTTATCATATTAATGTAGACAACCAATTACCATATCATGTAATGGGTGGTTTGCAAGACAACGGTAGTTGGAATGGACCGGCTTATGTTTGGGTACAAAGTGGTATTCGTAATGCTTATTGGCAAGGGGTAAGTGGTGGAGACGGTTTTGATGTAGTGCCAGATCCTGAAGATCCTAATTGGGTCTATGCTATGAGTCAAGGCGGAAGTTTAAGTCGATACAATATGGCAACTGGCGAAGATTGGAGTATTCGTCCTCCACGTTTAGACATGAAAACCCGTCAGCGATTTAATTGGAACGCGGCCATTGCACAAGATCCTTTCGATAAAAAAACCATTTATTATGGTAGTCAATTTGTAAACAAGAGTACCAATAAAGGGGCTTCTTGGCAAACGATTTCTCCAGACTTAACTACCAACGATAGTGCTAAAATAGACCAGTCTAAAAACGGGGGTATTTCAATTGATATTACTGGTGCAGAAAATTATTGCACCATCATGTGTATTGAACCATCTGCCAAAGAAAAAGATATTATTTGGGTAGGAACCGATGATGGTAATGTACAATTAACCAAAGACGGCGGAAAAACCTGGACCAATTTCAGGGGTAAAATTCCAGGCTTTCCAGCAGGTGGATGGGTGCCTCAAATTCGTGCCTCTCGATTCAATGCAGCAGAAGCTTTTGTGGTTGTGAATGATTATCGTCGCGGCGATATGAAACCCTATATTTTTAGAACCACCGATTTTGGAAAAACTTGGACGCGCATGGTGGACGAGAAAAAAGTAACCGGTTATGCTTTGACTGTGTTACAAGATCCTACCGAACCGAATTTAATTTTTGTTGGAACAGAGCAAGGATTTTTTATTAGCCTCGACAACGGTAGTAGTTTTCAGCAATTTAAAAATGGCTACCCTTCTGTGTCTACTTACGATTTTGCTATTCAAGAAAGAGAAGCCGATTTGGTGATTGCCACTTTTGGTAGAGCTTTGTGGATACTAGATGATATTCGTCCGTTAAGAAAATTAGCAGCCAATAAAGGCCTTGCATTCAGTAATAAATTAACTGCTTTTGAATCGCCGCAAGCCTATCAAGCAAATATTAAAAATGCTGCAGGTATTGAATATTCTATTTGGGGAAGTTATGAAGGAGAAAATAGAAGACGCGGTGCGGCTATGAGTTTTTATGTAAACAAATTAGCGTCTGATACTGGAAAATTAAAATTATCAGATACTATTTCTGTAAAAATATTTGATGCCAATAACAAGCAAGTGCGTTCTCTGAAAGCCAAAGCCGATACAGGTTTCAACCGTTTTTACTGGGGGATGGAAGGAAAAGGAATTAGAACTGCAGGAGCCGGTGGCGGACGTGGCGGCGGAGGCGGTCGTGGTGGCGCTGGTGGTCGTAATGCAGATGAGCCAGGTGGATTTCAAGTAGATCCAGGAACCTATAAAGTGGTAATGAGTTTGGGTAAAGACAATCAAGACAGTACTATGGTTACTGTTAACGACGATCCGAATGCACCAACACCAAAAGAAGTGAGAGATGCGTTAAGAAAAGCGAATGACAGAATGGACATCTCTGCGCTAAAATTAGTAGACTTAACCGAGCGCTTAACAGAAGCAGATGAGGTGATTAAAAAGATTGAAGCCAATTATGCAAGCATGGATCAAAAACAATCCGACACTTTAAAAAAGTTAACCAAACAAATGCAAGACACCATTAAAATTATTCGTGAGCAATTAAATGGTAAGGCTCAAGACAAACAGGGTTATGGAAATATTCCGCAAGTGACCGTAAACAGTGTGTTATCTGAAGCGCGCTTTACAGCACTTGGTAAAAAAACTATCCCAGGCGCACAAGAAGATAGACTCATGTTGGATGCAGAAAAAATGGTGCTTGATGTTGTAAAACACACGAATGATTTTTTTGAAGGTCCTTCTTGGAAAGGCTATCGTGCACTAGCAGAAGCAACGCCTATTAAATTATTTAAAGATTATAAATCGATAAAGTAAAAATCTAGGAATAGGTTAAAGAGGTGGTTATTGCTTTTAAAAGAGCAGCCACCTCTTTTTTATTTTCAAACCTCCCATATTGTAAGCAGCTTATTGAAAAGGGAATCATAGTTTATAAAACAGCTGTTTTAATGTAGTTCATTCCATTTGTGCGTAGGACAGCCGCATCCTACTGGCGATTTACTTTTGTTTAGTATTCCGCAGGAACTAACAATTAGCGAAATCAATAAGAGTAAAACGATTAATTGGTTTATTTTTAGGCGCATAAGAAATTCTAAAGTACTGATTTACCTTACAAAACTAATTAAAGCCTAGAATTGTTTGAAAACATTAACATACGCCGTGTTTTAATTGCCCCTTTAGACTGGGGTTTAGGGCATGCTACAAGGTGTATTCCTATCATTCACGCGCTATTGGCAAATGGGTATGAAGTGGTGATTGCAGCAGATGGCGTGCCAGCCGTATTGTTGGCAAAAGAATTTCCCAATATTAAAAGCCTTACACTAGTGGGCTATGAAATAAAATATGCAAAAACAGGTGCGGGTTTATTTTGGCAATTATTAAAACAGTTGCCGCGTATTGTGCAAACTATTTCAACAGAAAATGCTTGGTTGCAAAAAATAATTGTTTCAGAAAAAATCGACCTAGTTATTTCAGACAATCGTTTTGGATTGCACACAAAATTAGTGCCCTGCATTTTTATCACGCACCAATTAACCATTAAAGCACCACTAGTTTGGGTGGAAAAAATACTGCAAAAAATAAATTATTATTTTATAAATCAGTATGCTGTTTGTTGGGTTCCGGATATTGCTGGTGCCATAAATTTAGCGGGTGAATTATCGCATCCAATTGTCATGCCCAAAATTCCTGTAAAATATATTGGCTTATTATCACGACTAGAAAATAATAATTATGCAATTGAATTTCAATATTGTTTTTTATTGTCGGGTCCTGAACCACAAAGAACGGTATTAGAAAAAAAATTAGTAGCATCAATAGGCGCTCTTCCTGGAAAGGCTTTGCTGGTAAGGGGTTTGCCCGGTTCTAATAAAGAGTTAATGGCTCCACTAAATACTACAGTGTATAATCATTTGCCCACCCATCAGTTATCTAAAATGATTTGTGCGAGTGAAATGATTATTTGTAGAAGTGGATATTCTACAATTATGGAACTAGTTCGATTACAAAAAAAAGCAGTACTAATTCCAACACCTGGTCAAACAGAACAAGTGTATTTAGCTAAAAAATTAGCGGCAACCAATTGGTTTTATTCGGCAGACCAAACTTCGTTAAATGTTTTTACTCAAATAAACGAAGCCTTATATCAATCGTATTCAATACCCGACTTTCATTTTTTTCATTCAAATGATTTACCTGCTTTATTGCGCGAAGGGTAAAGCATTGTAGTTTTGCAACAACCATGAAGTCTTATACAAAAGCGTATTTAGCAGTAATTGCTGCCAACTTAATTTTTGCCATCAACTATTCGGTGGTAAAATATGTAACGCCGCAATTTATTCATCCTTTTTCACTCAATGTGGTACGCATATTAGTGAGCATACTATTTTTTTGGATTTTGTATTTGCTTAAGCCAAGTTCTGCCTCTATTCAAAAAAAACATATTCCCCGTTTTATTGCTTGTGCCATAACAGGATCTACCATCAACCAATTGTTTTTTATTAAAGGCGTTTCACTAACTACGCCTATCCATAGTTCCTTACTTTCTTTATCAACACCTATTTTCATTAGCATTATTGCTGCCTGGTTAATTAAAGAAGGCTTGAATTTGTTGAAAATTTTGGGATTGGCATTTGGAGTAGGTGGGGCCTTAATGCTTGTTTTATTAAAAGACAATAATCATACAGGATCGAATGTACTATTGGGTGATATTATGGTGCTGGTAAATGCAGTGTCTTATGCTTTTTATTTGGTATTGGTTCGACCGCTAATGGCTAGTTATAGTCCGGTGCATGTGTTGCGATGGGTATTTACTTTTGGCAGTTTATTTATTATACCATTTGGCATTACTGAATTTATGGCTACGAATTTTGCTGTTTTAAATTTGGCGCAATGGATAGCCATTGCATTTATTTCAGTTGGTGCAACTTGTTTGGCTTATCTATTTAATGTATACGGCATTTCTATAATTGGATCTTCTGCAACAGGTTCATTTATTTATACGCAACCATTATTTACAGCTGCTATTGCCATTGTTTTTACTGGCGAACATTTTAGTTGGATTAAAGCAGTGGCTACTATTTTAATTTTTACGGGTGTGTACTTGGCAAACTTTAAAAAAACCGTTCCAATGAATCGTTTAGTGGATTGATTTTGGGGAATCAAAAAACCAAAATTCTTTTTTTGCAGTTTGAAAATCTTTCCAATTTTCTATATTGATTTTAATAGCAAAAATGCCACAAGTGGGCATATTGTCTATTTGTGTAGTAGTTAGCGCGTTTACAAAATCAGTAATCCCTGGATTGTGCCCAACAATTGCCACTGTTTGCAAATGTTGATTGAGTGCTTGAATTTGTTTGAAGTATTCGGCCGCAGGCGCCAGATATAATGCTTCAACACAAAGAATGTCTCTCTTATTTATTGCTTGTGCTTTGGCAAAATAACTAGCCGTTGTAAATGCACGATTAGCAGTACTTGCAACGATTGCGTCTAGTTGAATTTGCTTTTCTATTAAGCGATTAGCCATATTTGGCGCGTCTTTATTGCCCCTTTCATTTAAGGAGCGGTCAATATCTGCTTCCTGTGCATTTGCCCAATTACTTTTGGCGTGTCGGATTATCAATAATTGTTTCATAAAGATCAGTTTAATAAACTACGCTTACATTTGTGTTGATGGCCATTACAAAGTTACCCATAAACGAATTCTTATCCTTAGCTAAAACCTCATTGGTATTAGACGTTAGGAGCCCGGGTGAATTTTTACAGGCCCATATTCCTGGTGCACACAATATAAGTTTGTTTACCGACGAAGAGCGAAAAGTAGTTGGCACGGCTTATAAACAACAAAGCAAACAAGCAGCAATAAAAATTGGTCTATCGTATTTTGGTGTAAAGCTTTTACAAATGGTGGAAGCCGTTGAGGCGATCGTTAAAACCAAACAAAGTATTCAGCAAACCGAAGCTACAGTTGTGTTGGTACATTGTTGGCGCGGTGGTATGCGCAGTGCAGGTGTAGCTTGGTTATTAGACCTCTATGGTTATAAAGTATATACTTTGGTAGGAGGCTACAAAGCTTACCGCAATTGGGTTTTAGCGCAATTCGAAAAAACCTATCCAATGGCTATTTTAGGTGGATATACTGGCAGCGGAAAAACAGAAGTATTACAAGCACTTGCAAAACAAGGTGCAAATACCATCGACTTAGAAGGATTGGCGCACCATAAAGGATCTGCTTTTGGTGCTTTAGGTCAGCCGGAGCAACCTTCTCAAGAATATTTTGAAAATAAATTAGCGCTCGTATTAAGTGAGCTAACCGAAAAAATTAGTACCGCGTCTAATCATCCGCATCAAAATATTATTTGGGTAGAAGACGAAAGTCAACGCATTGGAAACCTTATTATTCCAACTGTTTTTTTTCAACAAATGCGCAAAAAGCAGGTCTATTTTTTAAATATTCCTTTTGATGAACGCCTCGATTTTATTGATGCGCAGTATGGTAAGATTGAAAAAATAGCACTTGTGAATGCGGTGATTCGCATTAAAAAAAGATTGGGTGGCTTAGAAACCAAGAATACTGTAAATTTTTTAATAGAAGACCAAACAAAAGACGCGTTTAGAATTTTATTACACTATTACGATAGGGTCTATTTTAAAGCCTTATCTAATAATAGAGATGAAACAACATCAGTGATTAAGGTAGAAGCAACAGCAGTTAATCCAACACAAAACGCAGCATTAGTTCTTGCGAATGTATAAGTGTTAATTAATTAATGAACCAGTGCTGTATTGTATTAAATCCCATCCAAGACATAATAATTACCACCATCCAACCTGCTACCAATAATACTTTCGGGTGTTTGTATTCACCTACTAGTGCTGCTTTTTTAGCCACCAATAGCATCACCGCCAAAGCAATAGGAAGAATCAATCCATTTAATGCCCCAACGGTTAAAAGTATTTTTATTGGGTTTCCAACAAATAAAAAAACACCAGTTGAGAACACAATAAAAAAACTAATTAACCAGCGATAATTTTTTTCTATCCAAGGATGAAAGGTTCTTAAAAAAGATACAGAAGTGTATGCGGCACCTACTACAGAAGTGATAGCCGCACACCACATCACCACGCCAAAAAACCGATACCCAATATCACCTGCAGCTAATTTAAAAACCGATGCTGGTGGATTTGCTTTGTCTAATATTCCACCTTTCATTATTACGCCTAATGCTGCTAAAAATAAAATACAACGCATTAACGCCGTTACTAAAATGCCTGTTACCGCACTTTTATTTACTTCTGGTAATGCTGCTGTGCCTTTAATACCTGCATCCAATAAACGATGTCCGCCAGCAAAACAAATATATCCGCCAACGGTTCCTCCAACAAGGGTTACAATGGCAGTGCTATTAATGGTGCTCGGAAAAAAACTATGTTGCAAAGCATCCACCATTGGAGGGTGTGAACTGACTGCTACAAATAGTGTGAGTAATATCATTAGTATCCCTAAAATTTTTGCAAACTGGTCCATCATTTTACCTGCTTCTTTCATCCAAAAAATAAAGAGAGCAATACCGCAACTAATAATGGCACCATAGCTTGTATCCATTCCTGTGAGCACATTTAAGCCCAATCCACATCCGCCAATATTGCCAATATTAAATGCTAGGCCACCTAGTACAATGAGTGCTGCTAATACATATCCCAAACCAGGAAATAATTCATTGGCCAAATCTTGTGCTCTTTTTTCTGTTACTGCTAAAATGCGCCAGATATTCATTTGCGCACCAATATCTAATAGAACAGAAATGATAATTACAAATCCAAAACTCGACAAAAGTTGTTGCGTGAACACAGTGGTTTGCGTTAAAAAACCTGGTCCAATAGCCGATGTGGCCATTAAAAAAGCAGCACCTGTAATGGCAGTGGAGGAAGCAGTTTTTTTCAATGCGCAATTGTTTGAATGAGGATATTTTTTTTCATTAAAATCTGTTGAATATTTTTAGCAAACACTACCGCTTGTTGGCTATCGCCATGAATACAAATTGTATCAATTGCAATTGGTATTATTTGATTATTGTTAGTAGTAACTGTTTTTTCTTGCAGCATTTGTAATACCTGTTTCATGCTTTGTGCTTCGTTAGTAATCATGGCATTTGCCTGAGACCTTGGTGTTAGGCTTCCGTCAATTTGATAGGTGCGATCTGCAAATCCTTCAGATGCAGTTTGAAGGCCTAATGCTTTTGCTTCGCTTATAATACAGCTATTACACAATCCATAAACAATTAAATTAGGCTGAATACTTTTAATGGCTAACGCAATAATATTGGCCATTGATTTATTCTGTGCAGCCATATTATATAATGCACCATGTGGTTTTACATGGTGTACAATTGCGCCCATACTTTTGGCAATTGATTGAAAATGATTGAGCTGAATACTTACAAGGTCGAATAATTCTGAATGCGATAAAAACTGGTTAATTCTTCCAAAATTTTCTTTGTCGGCAAAACTTGGGTGCGCCCCAATGGCTACTTGGTTTTCAAGTGCCAATGAAATGGTTTTTTTCATGGTGTTTTCATCGCCTGCATGAAAACCGCAGGCAATATTGGCACTAGAAATTAGGGGCATCAGTTCGGCGTCGTTTGCCAAACCTTCACCCATATCACAATTTAAATCTATGGCATTAGTCATTAGAAAAATATTCCTGTAAACGGAAGTTACAGGCATTTTGTAGTTGTTGCAAATTCTGTTGTTGTTCTATTAATTTTTTTTCTGCAGTTGCTATACCTATCCACTCAAATTGTAACTGTTTGCCAATTGGTGATTGCGCTAGTGTTGCAAAATATGTGCTCGATACATGTGCTATTTTAGGATATCCACCGGTCGTTTGGTGGTCTGCCATCAACAAAATTAATTGGCCGCTTGGTAATAATTGAATTGTACCAAAATCAACCGCAGTAGACAAGTATTCTTTTTGTGTTATGGTGTTTAAATTAGGTCCATTTAAGCGGTACCCCATTCTATTGCTTTGTATGCCAACGCTAAAAACAGCCTGTGTAAAATTAGCAGTAGCTTCTTCGTTTAAAGCAGTTGCCTCTGCTCCTGCAATGCATTGAATACAATTGCCAAAATAAAATTCTGCTACACTTGCACGCCAGGGTAATGCAATTAAGCTTTCTATTTTCTCTACTCGATTTTTTTTAAATAATAGGCTGTCATTTGTTGCGAGATTCCTTCCGTTGAAGCCTCCTTTTTGCACGAGCAGCATTGTGCCGAAACTTCCAAGCCATTCTTCGGCAACAAATCCACCAGCAACGGATAGGTATACCCTAGCACCCGATTTGTTTTTTGTAAAACGAAGTGTACTGTTTTGCGGAACTAGTAATGGTTGGTTTAATTCTACAGAAACACCATCAATCTCTGCGCCAAAATCTGCTCCAGCCAAAGCAATTAATGCACTGGATTTAAATAAAAGAACAGGTGCAGGAAAATGCATTTCTAATACCGCTTCATTTGCTTGGTTGCCTACTAATGCATTCGACACAAGTATTGCCACAGGATCCATTGCACCACCAGGTGGAATTCCTAGGTGCTGAAATCCATACCTGCCTTGGTCTTGCAAAGTATCTGCTATACCTGCTTTAAGAATGCTTAATCCCATTTGCTTGGTTGTTTTAGCATTTCATAAAACTGATCTATTCCAATGGGTTCAAAACAAACAGTATCACCAGGCATAAAAAAACTTGGTTGCTTTTTGTTAGCATCAAAAATTTGTATGGGCGTTCTGCCAATTAATTGCCATCCACCAGGACAATCAATTGGATAGATACCTGTTTGTGCACCAGCTATTCCAACCGATCCGGCCGGCACAATATTTCGTGGGTTTTGTTTTCGAGGGCTTATAATTTTTTTATTTACCGTGCCCATGTATGCAAATCCTGGCAGAAACCCTATCATATAAACCCGATAGCTTGTGTTTGTGTGTAAGGCAATAAATTCTTCGATACCTAATTGAAGTGTTTCAATTAGTGGCATTAAATCGGGCGCCAATATAGGATCGTAGCAAACAGGCAGTTTTAAATTTCTTCCAGTGTTAGAACTAATTTTGTTGCTAAGTTCTATTACTAAAGCATCTAACAGTCCCTTTAAAAAAGCATAAGCACTTATTCCACCAGCTATTTTTAGTACAAGTTTGCAATCGTACACCAAACAAATGGAGCTGTATGCAGGAATAATATCTTTTATCCCTGCAATATTTTTTTCTTGTAATAATTGAAAAAGCAACATGATTCGTTGATTCGTTTGGGCATTCATTTCTTGCCCAAAATCAAGCGTTATGGCATGGTCTGAAACCGGATAAATTAAATAACTGTTGGTTAACTCCACGCATACAAGTTAAAACAACTTAGTTATATTTTAACAAATGTGTTGACTACTAAATTTTATCAATTAGCCTAATACGTTTATTTTTTTCGTAATATTGAACTTGATGTAATGGGGGGTATCAGATTTTTAAAATCAAATAAGTTGCCATGTTTAAGTTCATTGGTTTGGCCAGTTTTTTAGTCATATTCCTCGTATCGTGTGGAGGCGCCAGTAAAGATGTGCCAAACAACAATACTGCTCCTACAAATTTGAATGTACAAGTTCAAGTGGCAACAGATAGCAGTGGTAATGTGAGTTTTGTTGCAACAGCAACTAATGCCGTGAGTTTTGATTTTGATTTTGGAAATGGAACGATGCAAACCGTTCCTTCAGGATCTATCGTTTATAAGTATCCGCTTTCTGGAAATTATACTGTTACTGTAACAGCAAAAAGTACGGGTTCACAAACCGCTGCCAAAACCATTCAAGTAGTAGTGGGTGTTAAACTTAATATAGTTTGGAGCGAAGAATTTGATAACCCAGGTGTGCCAAATTCTGCTAAATGGGGTTATGATATTGGCGAAGGTGGATGGGGTAATAGTGAATTGCAGAACTATACCAATAGATCAAATAATTCTATTGTTTCAAATGGCACTTTAAAAATTATTGCTACTAGAGAGCCATATGGCACAAGTGCATTTACTTCAGCAAGGTTATTATCGAAGGATAAATTTTCATTTAAATATGGTAAAATAGAAGTGCGTGCAAAACTTCCTGCAAACGGAGGTACATGGCCTGCAATTTGGATGTTGGGTAGTAATATTTCTTCTGTAAGTTGGCCTGCCTGTGGCGAAATAGATATTATGGAACACAAGGGCAATGACTTGAATAAAATTTATGGAACCATTCATTATCCTAATCATTCTGGGGGGTCTGCTGTAGGAGGCACAACGATTATAACTGGTGCCACCACTGATTTTCATCGTTATGCAGCTATTTGGTCGGATGCTTCTATACAATTTTTAGTAGATGACACGCCATTTTTTACTGTTGCTAATAACAATACAATGCCGTTCAATCAAAACTTTTTTATCATTTTAAATTTGGCCATGGGTGGTACTTTTGGCGGAGCTGTTGATCCAGCATTTACTACTGCACAAATGGAAGTAGACTATGTGAGGGTTTATCAATAACAAACTAATTTTAAGTCATATAGTTATTGTAACAATTCTTGCATTTCATTAAACATATATGGCGCTGCTTAGTATCAAATCTGTTTCAAAATTTATTGCCAACAATTCAATTGTAAGCAATATTAGTTTCGAGCAAGCGCCTCTGCAAAAAATAGCTATTGTTGGTGAAACAGGTTCTGGAAAATCAACACTACTAAAAATGATTGCTGGTTGGGTTCAACCAGATGCTGGCGAACTTTTTTTAGAAGGGAAGCGTATTAAAGGCCCCGACGAAAAACTCATTCCAGGTCAAAAAGAAATTGCCTATTTATCGCAACATTTTGAATTACGCAATGCTTATAGGGTAGAAGAATTATTGTCTTATGCCAATACATTAACAGATATTGAAGCCGCCAACTTGTTTGAGGTTTGTAAAATAGACCATCTGCTTAAAAGAAAAACAGACCAGTTGTCTGGTGGAGAAAGACAAAGAATTGCCATAGCGCGCTTACTCATTTCGGCGCCAAAATTGCTATTGCTAGACGAGCCTTTTTCTAATTTAGACCTCATTCATAAAAATATTCTTAAAACAGTTATTAGAGAAATTGGCGATCGCTTGCAAATTACTTGTTTGATGGTTTCACACGACCCGCACGATATACTTGCTTGGGCAGATCAAATTATTATTTTAAAAGCAGGTGCTATTATACAACAGGGAACACCCCAAGAAGTATACCAGCATCCTGTAGACGCTTATGCTGCTGGCCTCATGGGTAATTATCAGTTATGCACCCAAGCAATAGAAAAATTGTTCGATTTGTCATTGAAAAATGAACAACAACAGTTTCTTCGCCCTGAATATTTTAAAATAGTTGGAGAAGGTGCAGGCATCAAAGCCGTCATTGACCGCATCTTTTTTATGGGTGGATGGTCTGAACTGCAAATCACAGTTGCAGATAAGCAGATTACCTTAAAAACGATGGAAACAAGTCATCAAAAAGGCAATACCATATTTGTGCAATTGGTTTTACCAGCTATTATCGAATAACATTAACAAATAGGGTGTATAATTTGGTTAATTTAGCAATCTGAAAACTTGTTTGCCAATACTATGACTGCATGAAGGCTTTAAAAAGTTTTGTACTATTTTTCTTAATCTGTTTGGCAAGCACCCAAGCAATTGCACAAACCGATACAGAATTTTGGTTTGGGGCGCCTGCTATTACTGCTTCTCATGCCGATCGACCAATTGTATTGCGTTTATCTAGTTATGCATTGGCCGCTACAGTAACTATTTCAGAACCTGCTAATGCAAGTTTTACGCCTATTGTTATAAATCTAGCTGCTTATTCTGCTCAAACTGTAGACCTATCTAATTTTATTGGCAGCATTGAATCGGAGCCACACAATATTGTATTGAATTATGGGTTGAAAATTTCTGCAACTAATATCATTTCTGCGTATTATGAAGTACAGGGTAAGTCGGGTGCATCTTATAATAATCCAGAAATTTTTGCCCTAAAAGGTAGTACCAGTAAGGGATTGAATTTTATGATTCCTGGGCAATTGCAATTTGATAATCATACACCATTTACAACACCAGCACACAATGGCTTTGTAATTGTAGCCACCGAAGACAATACCTCAATAGATATTACGCCAAGTAAAGATGCTTATGGACATTCGGCAAATATGAAATTTAATATTGTACTGAATAAGGGCCAATCTTATTCTGTAATTGCCAATAGTTCGGTTGCTGCTTTACATTTAGTGGGTAGCATTGTTACTGCTACAAAACCAGTTTGCATAACTGTTTATGATGACTCAATTGGGCCTAGTAGTAATTACGATTTAGTGGGTGACCAAATTATTCCTGAAGATGCCAATGGTCAAGAATTTATTTTAGTGCGAGGCGAAATGGCAGTGGGAAACACTGGTGCTTTTGACTATTATAATATTTTAGCTACAACAGATAATACCAATGTGTATTTAGACGGGGCAACTACACCTATTGCTACTTTAAATAGAGGAGGTGTGTATACTGGAAAATTATCAAATTCGAGTGCATATATAAAAACGAGTAATCCTGTTTACATCAACCAATTGACTGGCATTGGAAACGAAATGGCTTTTACAGATTTACCTAGTATTCGTTGTACGGGTTCTTCTATCGTTTCATTTGTGCGTTCCATCAATTCTTTTTTTTACTTGAATTTACTTTGCAAAACAACAGATATTGACCATTTTTTATTAAATGGCAAATCAAATATTATAGTAGGTTCAATGTTTTCGGCAGTGCCAGGAACCAATGGTGAATGGATGTACGCAAGAATTTCTCAAGCCAATTTGGTTGCTATAAATACATTAATACCAACCGATTTATCAAGTATTGTTTCAAATACAACGGGTTTATTTCACTTAGGATTTTTAAATGGAACAACAGGATCAGCAGAACTTGGCTACTTCTCCAACTATAGCCGAACAACACTTTCTCCAGTAGTTGGCGGATTACAATGCACCGGAAATGATATTAATTTATTGGCCACAAATGTTATTGGCGCTACCTATCAATGGACGGGTCCGAATGGATTTAGTAGTACCATTTATAATCCTAGTATTTCAAATATCAATCCAAGCCATTCGGGATATTATGTAGTGTCGGCAAATATTTTAGGATGCGGTAGTTTTTTAGATAGTACACTAGTAACGGTACATCCCGTTCCAACAATTAGTATTAGTACTGGCGATTCAATTTGTTTGGGAAAATCAAAAACACTCGCACTAAATTTATCTGGTACTGCACCATTTGTTTTTAGTTATTCTGATGGTTTAAAAACCGATACAATTTCCGCTATAAACGTTTCAAATTATTTATTAAAATTGAGTCCTGTTGTTACTACTACTTATACGGTACAACATGTAACCGATGCAAATTCATGCACCGTAAGTGCTAGTAATAATATTTTAAATGTAGCAACAACAGTAAAAGTAAATCCAAACCCAAGTGTTGGATTTGTTATGCCGCTTAAAGTTTGTACACCAATGGAAACGGCAAACTTTATAGATACTAGTAAAATTGCAAATGGTACTGAGTTGAAATTTACCTACCAATGGAATTTTGGAGATGGCTCTAGTGATAATATTAAAGCACCTGCACATAAATATATTAGTACCGGAAATCAATCGGTTCAATTAATTGTTAGTTCTATTGATGGATGCATTGATTCGCTAACCAAAACATTGCCTGTGTATGCAACACCCGTTGCAGATTTTAGTGTAACGCCTGTATATTGTTTGCGCGATAGTTTACAAATTAAAGAACAGTCAAATGCAAATGGAAACACTATTACAAGATGGTATTGGCGTTTTGCAAATGGTATAACAGATACCAAACAAACACCTAGTTATACTTATTTAAATTCAGGCAATCAAAACATACAATTGGTTGTAGAAACCGATAAAGCTTGTATTAGCGATACGCTAACAAAATCGGTATTGATTAATCCTTTGCCTACTGCCAATTTTACAACAAGCACAAAGCATTGTGAAAATGCAGCCATTAATTTTTTAGATGCTTCTGTTGCCAATGCGGGAAATTTAAAAAGATGGAATTGGGATTTTGTTGATGGTACAAAAAAAGATACTATCAGCGGAGCACCTTTTTATAAAACATATACCGATTGGAATACCTATCCTGTTCGATTAATGGTTGAATCAGATAATGGTTGTAAAAGCGATACAGTTGTTTTACCAGTTACCATTCATGCACAACCACATGTAGGATTTATTTTACCTGAAGTTTGTTTAGATGATGCACTGGCTGTTTTTACAGACACTACAACAATAGCAGATGGATCTAGTGCAATTGCATATCAATGGAATTATAATGCAGCAACACCAGCCGTAACACCGGCACCTATATTAACTAGTTTAACAACGCAAAATGGTTCTGCTAAATACAAACTTGCTGCCAACTACAAAGTTTCTTATAAAGTAACCACATCCTTTGGTTGTGATTCAACTTTAACGCAAGCCTTTACTGTAAATGGTTCTA
>Ga0194047_10000143_pt1 | contig 50396 bp, 44 predicted proteins | sample JunL225m_MetaG_2_FD_160070 | JGI IMG/M metagenome (GOLD analysis project Ga0194047, IMG submission 160070) | Anoxic zone freshwater microbial communities from boreal shield lake in IISD Experimental Lakes Area, Ontario, Canada - Jun2016-L221-5m | ecosystem: Environmental > Aquatic > Freshwater... | reverse complement strand
AATTAATTTATTGGGCGAACAAGTATTTTCACTATACAATAAACAAAACCAAACTGAAAATACAACAATAGATTTAAGCAGAGAAACAAAAGGAATTTATTTTGTAAGAATAGAAGATGAAAATAAAAACACAATAGATAAAAAGATAGTCCTTCAATAAAATCACTTCAATAAAAGAATCCCGCCTTTTTTCAAGAGCCGGATTCGTAAACTCATATCCCCATAAAAAATTCTACCTTTGCCGCCCAAACAAAGAACATAACACAATGGGCAGACACAAGAAAAAGAAAGAAGTACTTTTTCTCATGATACAAAATCATTTAATTGTGATGATATGACTTAGTGAAACCAAAAAGGTTTATTCATCTTTTATATTTGACAATTCTAAATCGTAAAAAAATCTATCTTTGGAACATCAATAAACAATTGCCCGTATGAAAAGTCAAGCCGTTTTATTCCTAGCCCTATTCATTGGCATAGCCACCATGAAGGCCGAAAACCCATTTTCGTTTATCAAAAAAGATACTTCCAGATACAATTGTTATGTAGGAGTTCACCTTGGCATAGCATCGCCCCTTGGCGAATTTTCGGACACCAAACAAGGAGGAGCTAAATCGGGCAGATGTTATGGCGCTACCCTCAACATGCCTTTTTCGAAATATTTCATAGGGCCTTCGCTTCGTTTCAATTATTCGAACTACGATTTTTCGGGCGATGCTTTTTTACAAGCTCAACAAAATATTGTGAATGTTACCATCTTCAACAACGGACATCATTACGTTATCACTCCTGGAGCTTCGGCCACTTATACTCATTACGAATACATGGGGGGTATTATGGCTTCTTTGCCTTACCATAAATTCTCCATCGACCTTAGGGTGTTGGGAGGAATGATGACCAGCATCAAATCGAGTCTCAACGAATACCTTACCGATCAAAGTACTAATCAAGACATCACTATGACTCAAGGTTCGAGTAAACAAAAAGGTGGAATATTCTGTATCGGCTCCACAGTTCGGTATTTGGTTGGTAAAAATCAAAACTTTTTCATTTGTCTCAACATCGATTACACTAGTTCTATGGTCGATTATCAATTTCAAACTCACGGACTCACGGTTAGTAATCTCGGTCAAGTATTTCTTACTGATTATTCCGAAAAAAAATCATTCAACGCCAATTCTTTTAATACCACAGCAGGTGTCGGATTATTACTCGGCAAATAAATATAAGCAACTAAGTTTTTTGCCCAATCTTCCAAATCGGATGTTAATTAATTAACAACAAAAGTTCGACAAATTAATTTTTCGGAAATGATATTGTTGTTGATAAACTGCTATATTTGCAAACCAAATAATTAATGCACAAACACGTTTTAAAAGCACGATGAAAAAACTATTCGTAACCCTATTTACACTCATAAGTGTAGCAAGTTTTTCGCAAAAAAAAGGCAGTGGCGACCTCACCAAATACTTAAAAGAAGCCAACTTGCTTATATTGGAGCATAATTATACCATGGCTCTCAAAAATCTAATGGAAGCCTATCACATCGATTCGCTAAATGCTAATATAAATTATAAAATAGGAATGTGTTACCTCGAAACTTCGGGTGATAAAAACAAAGCTTTGCCTTACCTCGAAAAAGCTTCCGAAAACGTTAGTCACAACTACGATTTTATGGAACCAAAAGAAAAAGTAGCTCCTGAAGATACTTACAAACTCTTGGGTATAGCCTATCGTTTGCGCAATCAATTGAACGAATCGAATATCTTTTTTGCAAAATACAAAGAACTAGTAGGTACCAAAAACAAAGAAATAGCAGCCGACCTCGACAGACAATTGCAAATGAACATGAATGCAGTCGACTTTATGCTCGACCAACCAAAGATAAAACTTATAAACCTTGGAGATAGCGTAAACACCGCCAACCCCGAATACAACCCCGTAATAACTGCCGACAATAGCGCTTTGTATTTCACCTCGCGCAGACCAAACGGAATGGGAACAGAGAAAACAGATGAAGATTTAGATTTCGAAGATGTTTACAAATGCGAAAAAACAAAAACAGGAGCTTGGAAATCGCCAGTGTTATTAGGCACTAATATCAACTCTGCCGAAGGCGAAGCTATATCAAGCATTTCGAACGACATGAGAGAAATGTTGATCTGTCATGATGTGAACGAAGGAGACATTTACCAAAGCAATTGGGATGGTAGAGCTTGGAGCAACCTCATCCCACTCGGAGTGAATATAAATACTAAGTTCCAAGAAACCTTTGCCACAGTAACCAAAGACGGCAACACACTTTATTTTGTTAGTGATAAAAAAATCGGATCACTAGGAGGTAGCGACATTTGGATTTCGACAAAACTGCCTGATGGTTCGTGGGGAATAGCCTCCAACATGGGGCCAATCATCAATACTCCTTTTGACGAACAATCGCCTTATATCACCCCTGATGGAAAAACATTATTCTTTAGTTCGAAAGGACATAAAAACATGGGAGGATTTGATATTTTCAAAACCACTCGTGATGCTAATGGCAATTGGACAGAGCCAGAAAACCTGAAAATGCCTTTCAACAGTACCGAAGACGATATTGATTATATGCAATCGGCCGATGGCAAACAAGCTTATTTCTCTTCAGTAAGAAAAGAAGGTAAAGGCGATAAAGATATTTATATGGTGAACATCGAAAAACCTGAAGATAAAAGTACCGTTATCAAAGGCTCACTTACTTTTGATGGCACCACCACTGTACCCGAAAGCGTTCACATCCTTGTTACCGACAAAGCGGCAAATTCATCTGAACAAGAAGTGAGTCCGAATAAAACCAATGGAAGTTTTATTGTAATTGTTCAGCCGGGCAAAACAGGAAAAACCTTCAACTTCAATTTCGAAGCAAGCGGATTCCAATCGAAAAACCTTACCGTTAATGTTCCTGCCAATACCACTTATGATGAAATTCAAAAAGAACTTATACTTAAACCAGTGAACCTCGAAAGTAAAACATCCGGTACTATGAACATCACTGGAACTATAAAAGATGTGAATGGAAAACCAATTCCTTCATCACAAGTAGTGGTTAAAAACAATATGACCAAACAACTTATAAGTGCCAATTTTGCCACACCCGATTCGGGCAAATTCTATTTTATTCTTAAAAGCGGAGAAAACTACAATTTATCGTTCGAAGCCGAAGGGTATTTGTTTCAATCGGCCAACATTAATATCCCTAAAAATCCCGATTATTCTATCATCAACAAGAATATAGTATTGGACAAACTTACCATAGGAGCCAAAGTAGTATTAAACAATATATTCTTCGATTCGAACAAAGCCACCTTGCGCCCCGAGTCGAATGTTGAAATAGAGAAACTATTCGATTTGATGCAACGCAACCCAACTATTTCTATTGAAGTCCAAGGTCATACCGACAATAAAGGGAATGCAGCTGCCAATCTTACCCTTTCTCAAAACCGTAGTCAAACCATTGTAACGGAGTTAGTAAAACGAGGAATTGAAGCAAAAAGATTATCAGCAAAAGGCTTCGGCTCAACCATGCCAATTGCACCAAATGTTCTGCCTGATGGTAAACCTGATGAAGCAGGTATGCAATTGAATAGAAGGGTAGAAATTAAGATATTATAGTTTATAACTTGTAAAAGAAATATCGGCTACTTAAAGAAATTTTATTAGTTTTACGCCATTGAAATTTCGAAACGGCACAGTTTTTTAAAGATTTAGAATATTTTATATATAAATAACCAGCATAGCAATGAATAAATTTTCACTACTTTTACTTTCAGTATTATTTTTCAACATTTCATTAAAAGCCCAGGACAGAACACTTTACAACTCAAAATTCTCGGAGGGAAACTACTTGATATTAGAGGAAAACTACCCCCAAGCACTTAAAAGTTTTCAAGAGGCTTATTACATCGACTCAACCAATGCTAACATCAATTATAAGATTGGTTATTGCTACATCAAAACAGAAGCAACAAAAAATAAGGCATTAAAATATCTTGAAAAAGCTGTAAAAAACACCACCAAAAACTATGATGAAGATGCAAAGGATGAAAAAGTAGCCCCTGTAACTGCTTATTACTACTATGGTTTAGCTCTTCACCTCAACTATAAATTTGATGAAGCAATTGCTAATTACACAAAATTCAAAACTTACCTTGTACCCGGAAAACATAATGCATTGATTAAAGATGTTGATAGGATGATTGAGATTAGTGCTTATGCAAAAAAGCAAGTAGAAATCCCAACTAATTATATCATTAAAAACCTTGGCGATAGTATCAACTCTGCTTACCCTGATTACTCTGCTGTTATCTCGGCTGATGAAAACACTTTAATCTTCACATCTCGTAGACCGGGAAGTACTGGCGGAGATTTCACTTTCGAAGGCGACTATTTCGAGGATATCTATATTTCACATCGTAAGAAAGATAGTACCTGGGAAACTCCACGTTCGATAAGTCCTTTTATTAATACAGATGAACACGAAGCTAGTGTTGGTTTAATTGCTGATGGTCAGACTTTATTAATTTATAAAAACCCGCCAAATGGTGGTGATATATTCGAAAGTCATTTACAAGGAAATGATTGGACAATGCCAATGCCGCTTGAAGGAGATATCAATTCCTCGCATTGGGAACCAAGTGCTTCATTATCTCCTGACGGTAACACATTATATTTTGTGAGTGATCGCCCAGGAGGATTGGGAGGAAGAGATATTTGGACATGTGTAAAACTTCCGAATGGAAAATGGAGTAAAGCAACTAATCTTGGAGCTCCAGTAAATACCGAATATGATGAAGATTCGCCATTTATTGATGCGGTAAATGATGTGTTATTTTTCAGTTCAAAAGGACACAATAACATGGGAGGTTTCGATATTTTCTTCGCTAACAAAAAGAACGACAAAGAATGGCAAGAGCCACAAAACATTGGTTACCCTATCAACACAGTTGATGATGATGTTTATTACACCACATCACCTGATGGAAAAAGAGGATACTTTACTTCTTCACTAAGAGCTGGAGGTTTCGGAGAAAAAGATATTTACATGGCATCGGCTCCTGAGAAAAAGGAAGATGTAGCAATACTTGTTAAGGGCCACGTAATTCCTGCCCCTGGAGACCCTATTCCATCTGACATTGAAATAACCACAATTAATAATGAGTCAGGATTATTGTACACATCTAAAGTGCTTGTAAGAGATGGTAGCTTTATCTTTATTCTTCCTCCTAAAGTTAAATTCTCGGTTTCTTACCAGCAAAGTGGACAAGAATTCTTGAATGAAGAATGGGGACCTTATGATGCCGTTTACCAAGAAATAAAAAAGGACATCAATTTACAACCTGCAAAAAATGGCCAAGCTGTTACAGTTGTTTCCCCTGAAAACAAGAATAAGTTAACTGAATTGCCTAGAACAGCCAATTTGATAAACGCAGATGGTGTTTTGTTTGATGGAGATTGCAAACCTTATGCAAACAAAAAAGTTAACCTAGTTAATTCAAAAGGAGAAATTGTGAAGACCACGACAACAAATGCTAACGGTGCATTTATTTTCACAAAACTACCTTCCGACCTTGCTGACGATTATACCGTGACAACGGAGGACGCAGGAATGAATTTCTGTAAGAAATCAAAGATTACATTTAGAGATAATAAAAACAAAATCATTACTTCACGAAATCTTGGTGTTGACGCTCCAGTAGTTGCAACCAAAAAGGATAAAGGAAACACAATGGATTACATATCTGCAGAAGGGTTTGTATACGATGACAATTGCAAACCTTATGCGAATAAGAAAATTGACTTAGTAAATGGTAAAGGTGATATTGTAAAAACTGTTACAACAAATAGCAAAGGCGGATTCATTATGACAAAACTTGAACCTGCTGATGACTATCTACTAAAAGCTGAGGATCCAGAAATTCACTTCTGTAATAAATCAAAAATCACCTTTAAAGATAAGAATAACAAAGTTCTTAACAGTAAGAATTTTGGATCAGAACCAGTTGTAGCTGCTAAAAAAGATAATACTTCAACAAAGGAAGATATTGAGAAACAGCATGTGCAACTTGCAAAAGTTAATCACCGCAAATTCGAAATGTATTTCAAATACAACATATTTGATACTGATGTTCAAGATGAACCTTTCAAACAATTTGTTTCAAACTTAGAACAACTGTATAAAGAAAGTGGTCAAATTAATTTCAATATTCTTGCTTGTGCTTCTCAAGTACCTACGAAGAAATTTGCTTCTAACAAAGACCTTGCAATCGCTCGTGCAGACAGAATGAAAGAACAATTAACGAATGCTCTTAAAGAAAAAGGTATAGAAGGAGCGAAAATCAACTTTGTAAAAGTTCGAGCCATTGTTGGTGGTCCAACCTATAATGCTGATTGCATTACTAACAAAGCAGAATACGAAAAATATCAATTCGTAAAAGTTAGTGCTTACTAATATACAATAAACATCTTACTTAAAAACTCCGATTCATCTAAATCGGAGTTTTTTTTATTCACTTATCCACCCAAATAATGATTCAACTAAACTTAACAAAACCTATTGCGTTTTTCGATTTAGAAACAACAGGTGTAAATGTGGCTTCCGACCGTATTGTAGAAATTTCAATATTAAAAATACAGGTAGATGGCACCAAAGAAATTAAAACAAGAAGGGTTAACCCAACTATTCCAATACCAAAAGTGACATCCGAAATCCATGGCATCTACGATAGCGATGTCGCGAATGAGCCTACATTTAAAATCATTGCAAAAAATCTCGCAGAATTTCTGTTCGATTGTGATTTAGCTGGTTATAATTCCAACAAATTTGATGTACCCATATTAGTTGAAGAATTTATGCGTGCTGAAGTTGATTTCGATTTAAAAAACAGGAGACTTGTTGATGTTCAAAACATCTTCCACCAAATGGAGCAAAGAACCCTGAGAGCCGCCTATCAATTTTATTGCGGTAAGGATATTGTTAACGCACATAGCGCAGAGGCTGATATCGAGGCAACTTATGAGGTGTTTTTAGCTCAACTTGAAAAGTATGATGGCGTAGAATTTGAAGATAAGAAAGGTAACAAATCATTCCCTATAAAAAACGACATCAAAGCATTGCACGATTTTACAAATTTGAATAAAAATGCCGACTTGGCAGGTAGAATTGTTTTCAACGATAAAGGTGAAGAGGTTTTTAATTTTGGTAAACATACAGGAAAAAGCGTAGAAAAGGTGTTGAAAGACGAACCTTCTTATTACTCATGGATGATGAACGGAGATTTCCCTTTATTCACTAAAAAAGTATTAACCGATATTAAATTAAGAATGGCATTCAACAGATAGTCATTTAAAAACAGTAGGTAATTATTTGAAATGTTGATTAACGCAAAGTATATTAAATAAATTTTAGACGAAAACGGAATGAAAATTATTTGCATTGGAAGAAATTATGCCGAACACGCAAAAGAGATGAAGGCTGCGGTGCCAACTGAACCTGTTTTCTTCATGAAACCAGATACAGCTTTAATTAAAGATAACGAACCATTTTATTATCCAGATTTCTCAAAGGAGATTCACCACGAAGTTGAATTGGTAATTAAGATTAGTAGAGCTGGTAAACATATTGAACCAGAATTTGCTCATAAATACTACGAAGAAATCGGCATTGGAATAGATTTTACCGCTCGAGATATTCAAGCCAAATGCAAAGAAAAAGGATTGCCTTGGGAAAAAGCGAAGTCCTTTGATGGTTCAGCACCTATTGGTAACTTCGTTAATAAAAGAACCTTTACAGATTTGAACAACATTAATTTTGAGCTAACCATCAACGGGAAGTCAGTTCAAAAAGGCAATACAAAAGATTTACTTTTTTCTTTTGATAAAGTGATATCGTATATTTCTAAGTTTGTTAAGCGAAAAACAGGAGACTTGATTTTTACTGGTACTCCTGAAGGGGTGGGTGAAGTAAAACTAGGGGATGAATTAGAGGCATTTATTGAGAAGGAATCGTTATTGAAATTCGAAATTAAATAATAGCCAAATGTTTCGGTCAATTCAATAATTAAAATCTAGCAAACCAACTTGCAGATTTTAGCTAACCCTCATTATAAAAAAATTTTAGAAAACAAAGAATCTGTTATAACATTCATACTGCAACGGATTTTGTATGATATAAATTGCTACGACTGTACTTAAATTAATTAATTGTCATTGCCCAAGGATTGGTAACACCTAGTTGCGGATGTATACTAATCACTGGTATTTTAGAATGATTCACCACTTGTTGTGCATAGGTTCCAAGTAATCTTCCTGAGATACCTTCTTCTTGGTCAGTCATAATCACAATCAAATCTGTTGGTGTACTATTTGCATAATCCAACGTCATTTTGGCTTGATTAGAACCTTTAATAATGTTCCTGTCGCATGTGACACCACATTTAACAGCATACTCTTGTATTTGTAATAACTTCACATCAAATCGTCCTAAATCAACTTCATCAAATTCTTTTTCTGCTAAACCTAATACGTGAATTTTGGAAGCAAAATGCTTGGCTAATATAATTGCATGATTCACTTTTTGACGCGAATGAATAGAATCATCAATAGGCAACAATATGTTCTTATATCCCAATTGCGTGGTGTTTCCCTGCACCGATAGCACAGGACAGATGGCCTTAGTTACAACTTTATAAGTATTGCTTCCAACAAAAAACTCAACAATTCCAGATACCCCATGAGTACCCATTACAATTAAATCGACCTCTTGTTCTTTAGAAATATTGGTAATCTCAGAATAGATATTCCCATTTGATGTAATACAAGTTGACTTAACTCCATTCTTTGCACGAATATTTGCCGCAATGTCTTCTAGTCGTTTTTCAATCGATTCCATGAAATCGCTAGGAACATCAACTTGAAGTTCAGGAGTAATGATTGAAAATTTCTCCCAATATTTTTCGACTACATGAAGCAACACTAATTCAGCTTTGAATAACTGAGCAGTGAAAGCAGCATGTTCAATAGCAAGTAAAGATGTTTCTGAAAAGTCAATTGGAATAAGAATCTTTTGAATTGTAAATGGCTTCATATTATTATCGTTTTAGTTATTGTAATTTTTAATATGGATTTGGAAAAAGTGTGGTATCCTTCCTAAAAACAGGTCGAATACTGAGAACAGGAATTGGAGATTTATCAATAATCTCTTGAGCTGATGAACCTACAAAGAAACGAGTGAAGTCAATTTCTTGCTGTGTCATTATCATAATAATATCTCCTTCTACTTTCTCTGCGTACTCAATAATATTACCTGCTAAAGACTCTTCTCCTTTTACACCTTTGACTATTTCGGCAGAACACTCCACTCCTTCTTTCTCTAAAAATGATTTCACTTGTCCTAATTGTCTGGTAAGACGATTAACAACAAATTCGTCTGATGTAAACAGAACTGAAACTACACGAACGACAGCCCCTTTAAACAACTTTGATAATTCTATCGCCATACCAACTTTTTCGCGTGTTTCCTTTGACAAATCAAGAGGTAATACAATATTTTCAATTCCTTTGCGGTGTTTTTTTCCTTTTATTGTAATAACAGGAATTCTAGATTCGCGCACCACGCGCATTGAGTTTGAACCAATGAACTTCTCACTGAACGTTTGGCTACCATTTGTACCCATTACGATCATTGTAGCGTTTACAATTTCCGCAACTTCGTTTATTTTTTCATAAACACGTCCTTTTGCAACTAGGGTATTTACTGACAATTTGCTTTTTTGCGTTACCTCACTTGCTAGTAGATCCAAGTCCTTTTGAACCTTAGCTTTTAATTCAGTATGTTGCTTCTCAGTAAAGAAATTAGCAATCATACCTGTATCTTCTATCACATGAAGCAAGGTTATTTCAGCATTATATTTTTTTGCTAAACTGAAAGACTGTTCCAACGCAATCAACGACTGCTCAGAGAAATCAATTGGAACTAATATCTTATTTGTAGACTGAATCATAAATTTTAAATACTTTTGGCATTTCTTAGTACAAAATAAACAATAATATTTTTGTTTTGCAAGAGAAACTGCTTTTTCATATATATTAAGAGTACAAACCTAAGAAAAAAAAAACGTATTATTTAAATTCATTTAAAATAAAATTTATGAAATTCTTAATTCCAGAAACAGAACTTATATTGAACCCGAATGGAAGCGTATATCATTTGCAGTTATTACCCGAGAACGTAGCTAAAAATGTGATTATCGTTGGCGACCCTGGAAGGGTAGAAACGGTATCTAAATATTTTGACAAAATAGATTTTAAGGTTCAGAATCGCGAATTTGTGTCTCATGGAGGTTCATTTAATGGGAAACCGATTATGGTTGTTTCCTCTGGAATCGGTACAGACAATATTGATATTTTGATAAACGAGCTCGATGCGGCTGTAAATATCGACTTAAAGACTAGAACTATAAAAGAAGAACACACAAGTTTGAATATCGTCAGGATCGGTACTTCGGGAGCTTTACAAGCCGATATTCCTGTTGACAGCTTTGTCGTATCTTCTTTCGGATTGGGCTTTGATGGACTGCTTAATTATTATCTTGACCTACCAAAAGTGAATAACAACGAACTATCTGAAGCTTTTATTAAACAAACCAGCTGGAACAAAAATCTGCCTTACCCCTACTCAATTAAAGGTTCCGAAACTTTAACTCAAACAATAGGATTTGATTTAATTAAGGGGGTGACAGCAACAGCCCCTGGTTTTTACGGACCTCAAGGTAGAAAATTACGTCTTACCCCTTGGGTGGAAGATTTTAATCAACAATTAACCGATTTCAAGTTTGGCGAGCATCGTATCACCAACTTCGAAATGGAGACTTCTGCATTGTATGGTTTAGGAGCCCTACTTGGCCATCAAACACTTACTGTTTGTGCTATAATAGCAAATCGAGTGGCTAAGCAATACAGCAAAAATTATCATATAGCAGTGGAGGAATTGATTCAATTTGTTCTAAAGAGATTAACAAAGTAAGGTTGAAATCTTATTTACCTATGCTGTAAATACCCCATTTCTCCTCCCTACATTTGCCAACGTAAGTAAAATTCGCTGATGAATAAAAAGGAAGTATTCGCTTTAATATCCTTGCTTGATGACCCTGATGAGTCAGTGTTTCGGCAAGTTAGCACAAAGTTCCTTTCGTTAGGACAAGAAGTGATACCTGTATTGGAAGATGCTTGGGAACACTCCTTTGATACTCTTATCCAAAATAGAATTGAAAATATCATTCATCAAATTCAATTCGATTTAATAAAAGAAGCTTTAAAGGAGTGGGCGAAACCCGAGCAGCAAGATTTATTAGAAGGAGCATTACTTATTGCCCGCTATCAGTACCCTGATGTTGACGTAACCAAAATTCATAAACAAATAGCTCAGATAAAACAAGATGTTTGGTTAGAGTTGAATGAATATTTAACAGCGCTCGAAAAAGTTAAAATTATAAACCATATCCTTTTTGATGTTCATAATTTTAGTGGCAACACCACCAATTATCATGCTCCTCAGAATTCTTATATCAACAATGTACTTGAGAGTAAGAAAGGAAACCCTCTGTTACTCTCTATCATCTATACTATTATTGCTCAAGAATTGGAAATACCAATCTATGGAGTGAATTTACCCGAACATTTCATTCTTTGTTTTGCTGACATTGAAATGATGGGTATGCCTACCAGTAAAGGCAATGAAGGTAGCAATGTCTTGTTTTATATCAACCCATTCAGCAAAGGAGCTGTATTCGGGCAAAAAGAGGTAGATGCCTTTTTGATGCAACTCAAATTAGCACCTTTGGCAAAGTATTATGAACCTTGTTCAAATTTAGAAATTATAAAACGGTTGCTTCGTAATTTAATCTCTTCTTACGAAAAACTTGGATATCCAGATAAAAGTGAGGAGTTAAGGGGGTTGTTGGGCTCTTTGGGTTTGTAGCCTTTCAACCTCCGTACTCTTTCTTGCAAATGGGTTTCCTCTTACTTACTTGGTAAGTCGTTTCTTTTTCTGAAAACCGAAGTCGAGAATCTTGTCAATAAAGTCGTACGGCTTGTAACCTTGAATGGCTGTTTGGTGAAAGATACAGGTAGCAGGTGTCATGCCTGGTAGAGAATTCACTTCTATAAACACCACTTCCACACGTGTAGGATTATAAATTCTTACAAAAGCGTCTATTCTTGTATACCCGTTTATGCTTAGCAACTTGGCAGCCTTTCCAAACACTTGTTTCACCTCATTCGAGATTTGCTGACGCGTTTGTGTGTCAAGCGAATATCTTGCAGGAGTTATATTTTGTCCTTGTCCGGCAAGAAATTTTTCCTCCAACGACAATACCTCTCCTTCTGATAAAGCTTCGGATGCTTCGAACACTTCATATTCCAGGTTTCCTTTATCATCGTATTTGGTAAGCATTCCTCCTGTTATTTCAAGAAAATGAGTTGCATTCTGTTTGCTTATTAATTCTTCAACCAACAAAACTCTTTTTTGTGGAAACTCTTCTTTATCCTTTATGTGAAGCACTTTAGCCGCTTGCTCTATCAAGGCTTCTTCTTTTCTGAAGATGAGAGATGCGAAGGCATCAAACTCTTCTGCAGTTTTAATCTTCTTGACTGCAGATGAACATCCATCATCCACAGGTTTTGCTATGAAAGGAAATTTTATTTTCTCAGCAATGGTCTTCAATACCTCTTGTTTATTACCATTCCAAGCCTCATCGGTAATAAGCATGTGTTCCGCCACCAAAAAACCATTTGCTTTGAGCAATTCGTTGGTTTTGTATTTATCAATGGTAATCTGCGAACTCTGCACTCCTGAGCCATTGTAAGGCAGCCCTACTCGTTCGAGATGAGCTTGAACAGCTCCGTCTTCACCCGGACGACCATGCAGAGCTATAAAAACTGCATCCGTCATCTTTGCCAATTCTTCATAAGTAATTCGAGTTGGTTTTACCAGATTATTTTCGGCACCATATTTTTCAGTGATAGCAGCACATTCCCCAATAATTTTATCCACCAGTTCGTGTACTTTATAATGTTCTATCTTGTCCTTTATATCATCGGCATTATCTTTCAGAAGAATATTAATTGGAATTTGATAAAGTATGTGTTCATCAGAATTACCTGTCAGAAACACAGGGATAGGCTCGTACTTGGCCGAAGATGCCAGCTTTTCATAAATATTTCTTCCGCTATCCACCGAAATATGTCGCTCTGAAGAGTACCCGCCCAAAATAACAGCTACCTTTATTTTACTAGTAGATGCTGATTTATCTTTTGTAATAGCATTGTCCAGCTTACTCAGTAAGGCATCAAAAGTACCGCTATTTTTGCAGGCCAGTTTTCGCTGTGCTAACGATTGCCTGATGATATAGGTTAAAAACTGAGATGGATTTAAACCAATCTCGGCAGCCTGATGAAAGAAAAACGATGAAGGCATCATACCCGAAGTGGTATTAGGGTCGTTCAGAAATATCTTGCCTTCTTTCGAAATAAAGCCATCGATACGGGCATACACATCAAAACTCAATTCATAAAACAATCGTTCGCATTCTTTGCGAATGGCCTCTATTTGTTCGTTTGGCAAATCTATCGGAGTGATTTTTCGCGACAATCCAGGTAAGTATTTGCTTCTGTAGTCGAACAGTTCTTTGCCTTTTCTAATCTCTGTAGGCGGCAATGCTATTGCTTTTCCATTCTCATCTTGTACTACAATGCACGAAAACTCTTTCCCTTCAATAAACCCTTCTATCAGTACTTTGCTTTCTCCATCAAGTGCCTCGAGCACTGCTCCTTCTTTTTCATTTACAAAAAGTGCATCAAGTTGAGTAATTAAATCGAAAGGATGATATACCGTTATTTTTTCGGGGAAGGCTGTAGACCACATGGTCAGCGGCATTCCTATTCCTTCTCTGATATCTGCTATGGTTCTTATTAAATTTACTTTCGTTTCTTTGGTTAACGATTTCCATTCTGTGGCATCTATCCATTCGGTGAATAGGGCTTTTCCGATGGCTTGCATCAATGGCAAGTTGTATTTATCATTTTCATGAATGATAGTAACACCAATGGAAGAGCCCTGGTTGGCCGGCTTAACGACCAGTGGAAAACCTATTTCTTCATTCGCTTTGCGAAATGCTTCTTTGCAATTTCCGCTAATAAAATCTTCGCGCAACATGGTGAAAAACTTAGGACTGTTGAAGCCCGCGTTCACCATCAATCGCTTTTGAACCGATTTATCTATTCCAATAGAAGAAGGTAATATGCCCGAGCCCGAATACGGAATATTCAAGTATTCAAACAAGCCCTGAATCTTTCCATCTTCGCCAAAAGGTCCGTGAAGACAAAGAAAAGCAAAGTCGAAATGATTTTTTAATTCATTCGGTTCTATCTTTTTTCCAATCTTATTGATTAGTTGCTCTTGCTCCGCATCGCTTAGTTTTCCTATTTGTTCGGCATAAATTTGAAAATCGCCTTTGCCGGCAGGGATAAATTCTGAAGGCGGATAGAAGTCGCGAATGCTGCCCTTGTAAACAAATTCCCAGTTGAGCAAAACAAAATTGCCGAAACTATCTACAAAAACAGGTACCGCTTCGAACAATGTTTTATTCAAATTATCATACACTGTTCGTCCTCCGGCAAACGAAATTTCACGCTCTTTCGAAAACCCTCCGAATATTATTCCTATTTTCATATTATATTTTTCTCCTTATAAATAAAGGTGATTGGTAGATTACTGATATGCAAAAGTAAGTGATTGAACGGGGGCAATCAGGCAAGTTTGTTCAAGTATTCAACAAGTTTATTAACGGCTAAAGCACGGTGCGAAATTTTATTTTTTTCTTCCAAATCCATTTCAGCAAATGAATATGGGTGGTTCAATGGAGCAAATATCGAATCGTAACCAAAACCTTTTTCACCGCGCCTTTCGTGCAATATGGTTCCATAAATAGTCCCTTCAAACTGCACCTCCCTTCCATCAATAACCAATGAAATAACGGTTTTGAAACGAGCATTTCTATTGGCAACACCGTCTAGTTCGGTCAATACTTTGGCTATGTTTTTCTCCGAATCGCCTTCGTCTCCTGCATAGCGGGCCGACTTCACTCCTGGTTTACCACCAAGAGCTTCTATCTCGAGGCCGGTGTCGTCAGCAAAGCAGTTGTGATGGTATTTCTCATACACATAATACGCTTTTTGCGAAGCATTACCTTCTATGGTAGGCGTGGTTTCTGGAATATCTTCCATACAATTTACATCGTGCAAACTTAATACTCGGATAGGTGCCGGAATGAGTAATTGTATCTCGGTAACCTTGTGTTTATTTCTCGTAGCAAATACAAATTTCATGATGTGAAGGTATTTAGAAATAATTTTTTTGATTGGTTAAAATTACCAATTATTTCGATTGCATCATCAATAAAAAATCTCAGAAAGGTTTTTGTCTTTCTGAGATTTCTCAATGTTATTGTTCCGAAACGAGGCTTTACTTTTTCTTGTTGCCCACTTGTTGTTGGCGTTCCTTGGTCATTTGTTCCAATCGTTCTTGGAATTTCGATTTGGTCACCGGTTTCTTTTTATTGTCTTGAATCTTAGCGTGCAATTTATCGTGATCAATCACAAATTTCTGCATCACCCATGTTTGTCCGAAGGTAATCATGTTGGCAAGGAAATAATACCAGCTCAATCCTGCCGAATAACTGTTCATAAATCCAAGGAACATCACTGGCATGAGGTACATCATCCATTTCATTCCTGGCATTTGGTTTTGAGTTCCCATCAATTGGCTATTGCTCCATGTATAAAGCAGCGTTGAAACGGTCATCAACAAAGCAAACAAACTTACATGGTCGCCATACCAAGGCACTGCGAATCCGAAATTGTAAATAGAATCATACGTTGATAAATCGTGTGCCCAAAGGAAACCTTGCTGACGTAGTTCAATAGACGCTGGGAAGAAATTGAAGAGCGCAATAAGTATCGGCATTTGCAAAAGCACTGGTATACATCCTGCCATCGGATTCACTCCCGCTTGCTTGTACAAAGCCATGGTAGCTTGTTGTTTTTTTACAGGCTCTTCGTTTTTATATTTTTCATTCAACTCATCTATCTCTGGTTTCAACACCTTCATCTTGGCTGACGAAAGCACCGTTTTATAAGCTATCGGCAGCATCAACAATTTAAGAATAACAGTAAGCACCAAAATAATAATACCATAATTCCATCCAAAGCCATCCAAAAAGTTGAAGATAGGAATCACCAAAAAGCGATTGATCCAACCAAATATTTTCCAACCCAGAGCAATTTGCTTTTCGAGCTCCACATCATATTTCTTTAAGGTTTTGAAATGATTAGGGCCAAAATAAAAACGCATGCCATACGAAGTATTTGCTTGTGCGCTGTAAGGAATAGCAAACGAAGCCGTATAGTTTTTGATGTACTTGCCCGATGTTTTTTCCATGGCCGATTCCACCTCGGTATGTTTCTCGAACGTATTGTCGGAGATTAAAACAGAAGTAAAAAACTGTTGCTTGAAAGCCACCCATTTCACTCCTTTATCAAACGACTTTTTATCTTCCGAACTCTCACTTATCTTATCCACCCCATCTTCGGTAGTGTTGTAATAAACCGTAGAAGCACGTTGCTGAGTAAGGTGATTTTGCTCCAGTTTAGGGGTGCGCATCTGCCAATTTAATTTCAAATCGGTTGTTGTATTCGCAATTACGTCTTGCATACCCACCGTGTTCAATTTAAAACCTACCATGTATTCGTCACCCGTCAACGTATACACATATTCTAAGTACTTGTCCTTACTACCCGCGTACAGGCGCATCGAAAAGCTCTTCGAATCGGTACCCGAAATGCTGAATGCCTCAGCCGTTGGCGAAAAATAAAGCGAATCAGTAGCAAATGCTTTACCAAATGCCGAGAACGCAATGTTCTGAGTAGACGAATCAGCATCAAACAGAATCAACGGTTTGCCCTCGTAGGTTTTATATTTTTTCAATTCCACCGAAGCTATCCTACCGCCTTTGGCAGCTACATTCACCTTCATCACCTCGTTTTCCAAGGCTATTATTTTGTTCTCCCCTTTCGAAGCATCGCTAAATCCACCGTACACCGATTTGCTCATCACCTCCTTAGCCGAATCGCTAAGCACCACCGTTGTATTGTCGGCCCCAGAAGCGCCCAAAGATTTTGTTGGTTTAGGTTTGTTAGCCACAGCTAATTTCATTTGTTGCGCTTGCTCGTATTGTAGGGTCGAGTCTTGAAGGTGTTTTTTCAAGGCTAGTTCTGCAGCAGTTGGCTGCGAGTAAAACATCCACCCGATTAATATACCACCTATGATGACTAAACCGATTACCGAATTTTTATCCATTAGTTTTTTTGTAATTCAAATTTTTTAAGGGCGCAAAGATAGATAAATAAAGTAAAGCAGGACGAAGTTTGAACCGTTAACAATTCATAATACAGAACAGGGGTCTTAGGATGTAAAAGGTTAGGTTTGAGATTTTCTTGCCATTCAAACAAAAAGGCAGAAATTACCTATTCCAATATTCCTACCCTTCGTATTTCCTTAAGCCCCCAACAACTAACAACCAACAACTAATTTGGGCGAGCAAGTGCCCTCTTCGTCATCACATGTCCACCTGCCCACACGCGGTATCTTTTTTTTATTTATTTTTTCCCTGCGGGGCAATGTATAAAAAAAAGGATACTTCGCGCGGGTCAGGCGCAGTTAGTCACCGCTTAGCTTCCAATAACCTTTAAGTATGCACATAAAAACACCCCCCCTTTTCACAGCATAATTTCCCCTTCCTTCAGTCCAATAGTCCTTAAACTCTCTATGTGAAAACCCTATGTGCCTAATGTGCCTATGTGGTAAAAAACACCCCCTCACCATAGCCCCCCTTTTTTCGGGAAATGCTTCTTTTTTTGGGAAATGCTTCTTTTTTCGGGAAATGCTACTTTTTTCGGGAAACGTTACTTTTTTTGGGAAATGCTACTTTTTTTGGGAAATGCTACTTTTTTCGGGAAATGCTTCTTTTTTCGGGAAATGTCACTTTTTCACGCAAACGCATCATTGGCGCATCCTGTTCCATCATTGGCGCATCCTGTTCCATCATTTTCGCATCCTGTTCCATCATTTTCGCATCCTGTTCCATCATTTTCGCATCCCGTTCCATCATTTTCCCATCCCGTTCCATCATTTTCCCATCCCTTTCCATCTTTTTCCCATCCTGTTCCATCATTTTCCCATCCCGTTCCATCATTCTGCCCTCCCATCACTTCGCTTCGCCCTCGTTTGTAGCGCGGTAGGATAATGCGTTTGCAAAGCATAAATACACTACTCCCTTACCCTAATCCTTTAATTACCTCAATCCCCCAAAACCAAAATTCCAGATTTCCAATTTTAATTGCCTACTGTTAAATTGCCAAATTTCCCTTTGCGCCTTCGTGTCTTCGTGGCAGTAAAATCTAACATCTCAAATCTAACCTCTCAAATCTAGTCCCACCCAAAATTATTCCTTAACATTGCATCATAAATAATTGCAAAAACTTAAACTTAATTCCTAATCGATTGTTTATTGAAACCATGAAAACAAAACTCATTTTATTTGTCCTCTCGTCAGCCCTTGCCTCGTGTGCGCAACCAAGCAGCGAAAAAACAAGTAAACAAACTAACTTAACCAAAGAACAAACAACTAAAACCATGGACACAGCAACATTTGGAGCAGGCTGCTTTTGGTGCGTAGAAGCACAATTTCAATTATTAGAAGGAGTCGTATCAGTCACCTCGGGCTTTTCGGGAGGAACCATTAAAAATCCCTCCTACCGCGAGGTGTGCGAAGGAAGAACAGGTCATGCCGAAGTATGCCAGATAGTGTACGACCCTGCCAAAATATCGTACGATGAGCTATTGGCCGCTTTCTGGAAAACGCACGACCCTACACAACTCAACCGACAAGGCAATGATGTAGGAACTCAGTATCGCTCGGTGATATTTTATCACAACGACAATCAGAAAACATTGGCCGAAAACTACAAACAAAAGCTCAACGCCTCCAAAGCTTGGGATCACGACATTGTGACGGAGATAAGCCCCTTCACGGTGTTTTACAAAGCCGAAGATTATCATCAAAACTACTTTAATGCCAATGGCGACCAACCGTACTGCCACTATGTGATACAACCCAAAGTGGAGAAGTTTAGAGAGGTGTTTAAAGGAAAACTAAAGAAATAAATTAAGGATGAGTGAGCACAAAGTAATCGTGTTGGGAGGAGGAGCAGCAGGCTTTTTTGCAGCCATCAATTGTGCCCTGCACCACCCCAAAAGCAAGGTTACTTTGTTAGAAAAAACCAATAAGCTACTTGCAAAGGTGCGCGTGTCGGGAGGAGGCAGGTGCAATGTTACGCATGCTTGTTTCGACAATAAACTATTGGTAAAAAACTATCCTCGTGGCGAAAAAGAACTGCATGCTGTGTTTAGCCGATTCACCACCACCGATACCATCAACTGGTTTGAGCAACGCGGAGTGAACTTAAAAACCGAAGACGATGGGCGAATGTTCCCCACTACAGATAGCTCCGAAACTATTGTGAATTGCTTGATACGCGAAGCCACCCAAGCAGGTGTGGAGATAAAACAAGGTGCGGAGATAGAAGAAATAATAAAAAACGAAGACGATACGTTTACGCTTAAAGCCAACAATGGTGGAAGTTTCGAATGCAACCAATTGATTGTTGCCACAGGCGGAAATGCGAAAGCAGAAGCTTACGAATGGTTGCACAAACTTGGGCATAGCATCATCAAACCAGTGCCTTCGTTGTTTACATTTAATATTCCTGATAATAAAATCACCGCGTTGATGGGTGTGGCAGTGCCACATGCAAGGGTAAGAATTGCTGGATCGAAAGTAGAAACCGAAGGCGCTTTGATGATAACGCACTGGGGCATGAGTGGTCCTGCGGTGCTTAAAGCCTCGGCTTGGGGAGCTCGCGAGCTGAGCGAAATGAACTATGAGTTCAAGGCCATGATTAATTGGTTGCCCAAACATACTGAGGAAAAACTACGCATAGAGTTCAACAGCATTCGCGAAGAGTTTCCGGCAAAAACGATTATGAACCTTGCACCCGTTGAACTCCCGAAAAGGCTTTGGGAGTTTTTGGTAGAAAAGGCAAACATTGCTTCTACCACTCGCTGGGCCGATTTGCCGAAGAAGAACTCCAATGTTTTAATCAATCTTTTGCTAAACGATGAGTATACGGTAAAAGGGAAAACTACCTTTAAAGAAGAGTTTGTAACCTGCGGAGGTATCAACTCGAAAGAGATTGATTTTGCTACAATGCAAAGCAAATTGATAAATGGACTGTATTTTGCAGGTGAAATAATAAATGTGGATGGAGTGACGGGAGGATTCAATTTTCAGAATGCTTGGAGTACTGCTTGGGTGGCAGCCCGCTTGGAATCGAAAACGAAAACCACCACAAACTAAAGAATTAACGACAAATTATTAATAGCGTACGCAGTAATTTTTACATTTGCCAAACCAAATAAACACAACAAACCTAACGACTATGTATAAATTCATGATCACTATAGAACTCCCTGAGTACTTTTCAGAAGAGTTAATTTCATTAATTCCGAAACAACGCGCACATATAGATAAGTTAATGGACGAAGGAACTATACTTCAATATGCGCTTTCCATGGACCGTCAACAATTATGGGTGATACTATTAGCAAAGTCGGAGAAGAGTGCGCAGAGCGTTCTCGCTTCGTTTCCGATATATGAATACATGCGACCAACCATTATTCCTTTGGCCTTTTCGAATTCGGTTTCGCACGAATTGCCAAAAATAATATTGAACTAAATTGTCTATAACATAAAAGATGAAGAAAATACTACACAGAGCTTCGGAACGAGGCCATGCTAATCATGGTTGGTTGAATGCTCATCATTCGTTCAGTTTTGCTAATTATTACGACCCAAGTAAAGTTCATTTCGGATTGTTACGAGTGTTGAATGATGATACGATAGGACCAGGGACAGGCTTTGGCACCCACCCACACGACAATATGGAGATAGTGACCATACCGCTAAAAGGCACACTCGAACATAAAGATAGCATGGGTAATATTGGAGTGATACGTCCGAACGAAATACAAGCAATGAGTGCAGGCTCGGGATTGATGCATTCGGAATACAACCATTCGAAAACAGAAGAATTGAATCTGTTGCAAATTTGGGTATTCCCTAAATTGAAAAACATTGAACCGAGATACGAACAGCGTGTGTTTTCGGCTGAAGAAAAGAATGGAAAATTCAAAACCATAGTGGCTCCAGTAAAATCAAGTGATATCATGTGGATTAATCAGGATGCTTATTTCTCGTTAGGTAAATTTGAAAAGGATAGCCAAGTGGAATACACAATACAACATCCTGGCAATGGTGCTTATATTTTCATGATAGAAGGAGAAGCTAGTATTGAAGGAGAAGTGCTTGGCAAGCGTGACGCTTTGGGTGTTTGGGAAACAACAAAAATTTCAATAGCTACTCATGCTATATCAGAAATACTCATCATTGAAGTTCCTATGAATTAAATAAGGAAGAAGTAATTAAAAAAGGCAAGTTGACTTATCCAACTTGCCTTTTTTATTTGTGGACAGAAAGTGGATTATCTTAAATCTTCGACAGAGATGCCGGGATGTGCTTTCGCATTGAAAGTAAAATCAGCATCGGCCATAGCTGCATTTCCTTCGAACGTCTTGATAGTATAGGTTTGTGTAGAACCATCTTTCATCAACATTTTTACACTTGATATTTGCTTTTTTGTTTTGTCGATGAACAACTTTGCGGTATGAAACTTCTTCTTATCGGGATTCAAAGGAAAAAGACTTATGTTTTGTGTGATGGCATCTTCACCATCAAATTTATATTTATATCCCTTTTCGTAGATTGTAAATATGGTGGTTGGATTAAGGGCATCGTCCCCTCCTGCTTCCATGTCTTTTACTTGCACTTCGTTTGCATCTTTAATAAAGTCCCAAACGGTTTTCCCATCACAATAAATTTCATGTCCTGGGATTTCTAATTTGTATTTATTTCCTTTCGTTTGAATTTTTCCATTTTGCGAATCTTTCGATTTGTCTTTCTTTTCATTGACAAATGTAAACTCGGCTTTGATGGAGGTGTAGGCTTTTGTTTTTGTACTTAATTCATCAAGAATTTTTTTTGCCTGAACATCAACTTGTCCTTTTGCATTAAAAATAATTGAACTAAAAATGGCTATTGCTAATATTCCTTTTTTTATCATGTTTTAAATTATTTGCTCTCCGAATCTTTCAAAAATTGTTCCAAAGATAACATATCTTTAATTAATACTTCTCTCGCTTTGGAGCCTTCGAAAGGCCCAATGATGCCAGCAGATTCCAACTGATCAACAATTCTGCCTGCACGGTTGTAACCTAATTTTAATCTTCTTTGTAAGAGTGAAGCAGAACCTTGTTGAGTTTGAACAACAATTTCGGCAGCTTGTTTGAAAAAGCTATCGCGCTGCGAAGGGTCGTCATCCTTATTGCCTCCTCCTTCTCCATTTTCGTCCACATATTCGGGAAGCATAAAGGCAGTAGGATAACTACGTTGGCTACCAATGAAATCGCATATCTTGTCCACTTCGGGAGTGTCGACAAAAGCACATTGAAGACGAATCAAGTCGTTGCCGGTGGAAAGCAACATATCACCTCTTCCGATGAGTTGATCTGCACCACCTGAATCAAGAATGGTTCGTGAATCTATCTTGGATGTAACTCTGAATGCAATACGTGCAGGGAAATTGGCTTTGATGGTCCCTGTGATAATATTGACGGATGGTCGTTGAGTAGCAATAATCAAATGTATCCCGATAGCACGAGCCAACTGAGCGAGCCTCGCAATAGGTGTTTCGACTTCCTTACCGGCTGTCATAATTAAGTCGGCAAACTCATCTACCACGAGCACAATGTAAGGCAAAAACTTATGCCCATTGTTTGGATTAAGTTTTCGTGAAATAAATTTAGCGTTGTATTCTCGCAAATTACGTACTTCAGCATCTTTCAACAAATCGTACCGCTGATCCATTTCGATACACAAAGAGTTGAGCGTATGCACCACCTTTTTGGTATCGGTGATGATGGCTTCGGCACTGTCAGGAAGTTTGGCTAAATAATGACGTTCTATTTTATTGAACAATGTTAACTCCACTTTTTTAGGATCGACCAACACAAATTTTATTTGAGATGGATGTTTTTTATAAAGCAAGGATACTAATACAGCATTCAACCCCACCGATTTTCCTTGACCTGTAGCACCCGCCATGAGCAAGTGAGGCATCTTTGCCAAATCAGCAATAAATATTTCGTTGCTGATAGTCTTACCCAATGCTATGGGTAAATCCATTTTTGTGTTCTGAAATTTATCTGATGCTAATAGCGTACGCATGGGTACCATCTCTGGATTTAAATTTGGCACCTCAATACCAATGGTTCCTTTGCCAGGCATTGGAGCAATAATACGAATACCGAGCGCTGATAAACTTAAAGCAATATCATCTTCAAGATTTTTTATTTTCGAAATTCGTACACCAGGAGCAGGAATAATTTCGTAAAGCGTAACGGTTGGCCCAACTGTCGCAAGTATCTTTGTAATCTCAATACCGTAATCACCCAGTGTTTTCAGGATTTTGTCTTTATTTGCAGTGAGTTCTTCGGTGTTGATGACAATATCTTTTGAACCACCGTAATCTTCGAGCAAATCGATTGGAGGAAATTGGTAAGATGATAAATCTAATGTTGGGTCATACTCTCCAACTTGTGCTTTAAGGGCTTCTGCAATTTGTTCGGGAGAGAGTTCTTCCACTTTGTTCTCAATCAAAGCAGCATTTTCGAGTGTAAAAGGAACCGCATCTGTTTCTGAAGACAGCACGAGTGGTTCGTTATCGATGGGCTTTTCAACTTCTTCAACGATGTCGTATTTCGAATCATTAGTGATCTCAAAAGCCCCTTTTTTTTCCTCTTCAGGTATTACTTCCTTTTTGATAGTGTTTTTTAGATCCTCCTTAATGGGTTCGATAATAGGTTCTGCCTCCACCTCTTCGTTTACAGTTTCTTTTTGTTTTCTAAAAGCAATATTAAAGGCTGCTACTAAAAACACAATAAACGCAAAACCGAGTAAAACACCTGTACCTGCATATCCTATTATTTCATTGAGTTTATTGCTAATTACAAAACCAAAAGCGCCACCTGGAAACACAGGAGAAGTATTAAAAACATAACCTGTACCGATGGAGATAAATAATAACCAGAAAAATCCATGCGCATAGCCTTTGCTCAAATTCAACCATTCAATATTGAAAAGTATCTTGATGCCCATTACTGAAAAAAGAAGAGGAAAGATATAGGATGCAACTCCAAACCATTTGTAGATAAATATGTGAGCAAGCAAGGCTCCTGTTTTTCCCAACCAATTTTCGACACGCATATCAGATGAGAACAAACTGCCATTTACTGCACTAAAGTCATTTTGCCAAGTAAATAGAAACGAAGTGAAAGCAATTGCTAAGTATACCGATGCTAAAAGCAGGGTTAAGCCAAATATTTTTTGAAACCTTTCATCGTATAAAAACGAAAAGTATTCGCTTAATCTTTCTTTTAAAGAAGTTTTGCCAGAAGGGGTTCCTGTGTCTTTTGACTTTTCCTTCTTTGCTTTATTCTCAGGCGATTTCGCATCTTCCTTACCTTCCTTTAAAGTGTTCTTTATTGTATTTTTCTTTGGTTCTGCCATTTATTTTTTCGCCTATTTACTCATTTTAGTAAATTATAGAAATGAGAATAGTTATCCGTTCTATTGAATTATTTGAGAATCGAAATTAACATAGTTAATAAGACGAAGTAAGACAAATAGAATAATATTATAAACGATGAATTGTGGATAACAAAATTACCCAAAAGAGTGATAAAGACAATCTACTTAAAAAAGCGCTAAAGCTCTGTTCAAAAGCTTAAAAAAGAAGTACAACCTTATTGTTCTTCAATCACAACACCCATAGAACAGAATTTCTCGATACGCTGATCAACACGTTCTTTAGGATTCATTTTTTCTAAAGCTTTGATATGTGTTAATATTTCAGCTTTAACGGTTTTGAATATTTCCTCCTGATTGGTATGAGCACCTCCAAGGGGTTCCAAAATAATTCCATCAATGAGTTTGTTTTCTAGCATATCTTTAGGGGTGAGCTTTAAAGCTTCAGCAGCTCTTTCCTTGTTGTTCCAATTTCTCCAAAGAATAGAAGAGCATGACTCTGGCGAGATGACAGAATACCAAGTATTCTCGAGCATTAGTACTTTATCCCCAATCCCAATTCCGAGTGCACCACCAGAAGCTCCTTCGCCAATAATGATACAAATAACGGGTACTTTTAGTTGAGCCATCTCGAGTAAGTTTCGAGCGATTGCTTCTCCTTGTCCCCTTTCTTCTGCTTCGATTCCTGGAAAAGCACCAGGAGTATCGATGAATGTAACAATGGGTTTATTGAACTTTTCAGCCAATTTCATTAAGCGAAGTGCTTTTCGGTAACCTTCAGGGTTAGCCATTCCGAAATTACGTATTTGTCGCATTTTTGTAGTGATTCCTTTTTGTTGTCCTACAAACATAACCGTTTTGCCATCCACGCTTCCCCAACCACCAATCATCGCTTTATCATCTCTCACGGTGCGATCTCCATGGAGTTCTATGAAAGTGCCACTTGTAATATACTGTAAATATGCTAAGGTATAAGGTCTGTCTGGGTGCCTAGAAACCTGAACACGTTGCCATGGAGTTAGGTTACTGTAAATTTCTTCACGCGTACTTTTGATTTTATCTTCTATATCTACACAAGTTTTAGACACATCAATACCGCTCTTTTCAGCCACTTGATTCATTTTTTCCAATTGCTCATAAAGCTCGGCAATTGGTTTCTCGAAATCTAAATAATTCATTTTTCAATATTTTTGGACTGCTAAAGTAATAAAATTTGAATTACTAAAATAAGTAATGTTGTGGTAAAGATTTTTGTGCTTTTAAAATTAAAGAAGTACTAATTCTATTTCAGAAGACTAGTGAGTGAGGATGGTTATTGCAGATAGGCCTACATGAAAAGAAATAATGGATGATTGCACCCCAATTATTTGTTTCCTAAGGATAATTTTTTGAAAACTTCAACATGCCTTTTTGAAACAATTTCCCAATCGTAAGTTTCTTTCACTTTCAGAACAGAGCTTCGAGAGAAGGCTTCTTTTTCAGAAATAGATGCATTATAATAGTCAATGATTGCCTTCTTTAATTCAACAACATTGTTTTTTTCGATGAGATAACCATTGGAATCATCCACTAGTTCAGCAGTAGCGCCAACATTTGACACAATTATCGGGAGTCCATAACTCATAGCCTCAAGAACCACTGTTGGCATACCTTCAAAAAGAGTTGGAAAAACGAAAACATCGGCATTTTTATATAATTCTATCAATTGCTCATCAGAAACAAAACCTAGGTAATTGATATTACTTAGCGAATAATTTGTTTTATAAAATTCGAAAAGCGGTCCTTTGCCACCTAAATTAAATTGAAGTTTATTCTCCCAGCCTTCCGAGTTTAATTCGTTTATCGCTTGAATTAAAATATGGATTCCTTTGTTCTGAGCGAAACGGGCAACGAATAGCAAGCTAATCTTAGTTCCATTAAAATCTCGATGCTTAAAACCTTCAGATGGTTTAACCCCATTAGGAAGCACAATCACCTTGTCTTTATGATGAGCGAGAATATTTTGAAGAATATTTGTAAGACCACCACCAAGTGAAACAACATACGATGAACGATTGAAGAGGTATTTAAAAATAATTTGGAATGGAATTGCCTTAATTCTCTCCATGAATGTAATGGTTTGAAAGGGCTCTAATCCATGAGGATTAATAATAATTTTATCTGAAATAAGTCCGATGTTATACCATACAGAAAGTCCTTGAGAGTAAACAATAAAATTTCTGTACTGATTGATTACTTTAAACACACGTTTTGAGTACCGATAACATTCGAGCAAATAATTCTTTTTCGGATTTATTCCTTCAACAGAGAATTCGTGAACAGTAGAATACATCGGAAATATTTTTTCTTTGTGAGGATGAATTACAATTAAATCTATCGTATCATTCTTTGCAAGATATTCAATCAAATATCGCGAATGCCGTTGCATTCCTCCGATACTGTTCGGAAAAATCCCATCTGTACAAAATATAACCTTCAATTTAGTCATTCCTCAAAAAGATTATTTCAATAAGGTTTTCACGCCTTCATCGATACTAACCTTAGGCTCCCAATTGATATACGATTTGAGTTTTGAAATGTCGGCAAGCAAATGCATTCGTTCGACTTTTCTAACTCGAGAAGGCTCGATTTCGATGTTTATTTTTTCACCTAATTGACGCTCAAACGCCTCAACTATATCGGTCACGGAATACTCGATGCCTCGCCCTAGGTTGAATGTGTCGATTCCTTTGTCAAATTTATTTAGCAATAAATTCATAGCAGTTGCCATGTCAGAAGTGTGGATAAAATCACGTTTCGGAGTTAAGTTCCCTAATCTAATGGTTCTTAATCCCGAGTTGATTTGATTCTGTATCTCAGGAATTAAATGAGGATTTGTTTCGTTAGGTCCGAATGCATTAAAGAATCTACAAATCAAAACTGGGATATTCGTTTTTAAATGAAACTCATTGCATAAATGTTCACCTGTAAGTTTAGACAAACCATATATATCTAATGGTTCAACCCTATCACTTTCTTTTACATCAAAATCGGAGATTGGGTAAACCGCAGCTGTTGATGCAAAAAGCAATGAATCCAAATTAGTCAATTTAGAAGCGGCATTTAATATATTGAGGGTTCCTTGAATGTTGATATTACTTGACTCGAAAGGATGTTGATTACAGTGAGGAATAAAATGAATAGCGGCAAGATGAATGATTTTGTTAGGGCTAATTTCAGAAATCACTTCCTCCACTTTTTGTTTGTCAAGAATGTCGATATTAAAAAAATTCTCATCTGAGATATTAATAAATTGTCGATTCCCGAAAGACAAATTGTCTATTACGAAAAGTTCATTATCGTGCTTTTGCAGTTCAGCAATAAGTGCCGAACCAATGAATCCAGCGCCTCCAGTAATTAGTATTTTTTTCATTTAAGTGTTAATAATATTTCGTTATAAAAATTAAACGTATTCGACTTCGAATACTTTTGTTTTATTTTGTTTTGCAAGTTTATTGATAAATAGTTCATCAATGTGGAATTTTCAATAAGCTTTAACAATGCTGAATAAAGTTCTTCTGAAGATTCGTTTTTAAATAGCAGTAATTCCTTTTCATTTTCAAACAAATCAACAATTGTTGGAGTATCAGGAGCAACAACGGCCATGCTTGAAGCTGCATATTCGAAAATTTTATTTGGCGCTCCATACCAATTTGAACTAGGCATTACCCCAATATCAATTTTCTGCTTTAAATTGGAAAGCTCTTTATTATCTACAAATCCGGTTAGAAATATATCCTTCGAGAATTCATTTTGTTCGACCTCTTTTTTTACCTTATAAAATTCTTCTCCATCGCCTAATAGATACAAAGCAACATCTTTGCCTTGTTTCTTTAATTTTGTAAAAACCTCTATTAGCAGATCTACTCTATGCCACCTCAAAAAAGACCCGATAAATCCGATATTGATTTTACTATTAAATTCCCTATTTTTTATTATATCGAAACGAGTAAAGTCAACATTCTGATGTATCCTTATATTTGATTTATTTCTTGTGATTTTGAAAATATAATCCTTCATGGGGTTAGAATAAACCACAATTGATGAAGCCTGGATTAACGTCCTTTTTTCACGTAGCTTTACTCTGTTAATAAAGAAAGGTAAACTGTTGTTAAAAAAAACATATTCGTCAATTATTGGGGCATCATAGATTACAATCAAAGGAACATTTAAACGCTTGGATAAATTGTAACCTACAAAAGAACCGTAACTATAAAACTCTAAAACAAAATCAATATTTGTAATGTTCTTTAATCTCTTTTCTAATTCGTGATGTTGATTTAACAATCGAATATCTTTTGCTATCCTTATTAATTTCTCTGGAAATAGTTTTTTTATGAAGGAATATTTTGAATTGGAAATTGGAAGAACTGTTGACGACTGAATATTCTCAGGCAAATCACTATCAACCCCGTTAATATAAAATTTATGGTTGCCATATTCTTTCATCAATGCACAAAGTGACAGAATATAAGAGCCTAGCGCAGATTTACGACTAAAAACGCTATTCGTGTCCTTTGCAAACAAAACAAGTATATTTTTTCCCATTTGATTAAATCCTGTCAAAATTCAGTTATTCCTTTGTACTAGTTTTACTAAATAATTTGCACTCTATAAGTATTACCGCTATTTTGCACAGCAAAGTTAGAAGAAGATTCTAAACAAAAAATTCTGGCACTTGAAATCATTTTGTTTCGTTCGCCAAGATTGCTGTGTAAACTTTTGCGCCATTTCTATTTAAATGATGCCAATCGAAGTAGAATTCCTTATTGAAGGATAATTCTATTTGAGTATGGTCGATTAATAATATATTGTACTTAGTTATCAATGGTCCTAATTCTGCTATAAAAGCAATAGGAGATGTCTTATTGACTATACCCTTTTTATGATATACAGGAGGCAAGACAAATACTAATTGAATTTTTTTTTCAGAACAAGCTTTGCAAATTCCTGCAAGGTGTTTCAAACCTTCATTATGATTCTTAATATTAGTAGGTATTATTTCTTTTGTTTTGTTTTTAGCAACTTCAGCATCAACTTTCCAAGAACCAGCGCCTAAAGGTTCGTATCCTTTTATCAATTCTGACGTGATTCTATTCGGGGACAAAACACCCATGATGCCAAGATTCTTTAGATAATCGTTATACTTGGTAACACCAATAAATGGGAAATACTTTACCGACTTTATATCAGAATCGTACTTACTGACAAAATTGTAAATGGTAGAATCGTTACAATAAGGATAATACTGTACAGGGAAATTAATTTCGGTGGTTGAATCAAGTACATAAGGTTCGAGAACAATAAAAATCTTTTTGGGGGCTGGATGATTTGATTGTAGATATCTTTTGATGATCATTAAATTATGTTCGATTTTTGCACCTGGATAACCAAAATTAAATGAATTTACTTTATTAATCGAATCGTAAACCAATGGGTTAATATTATTTTTGGCTAACGAAGACCCTACAAAAAGCACTTGGTGATTTTCAACTGAGTTTACCAACTCTCTTATTACAGGGAATGTGTCGTTCTTTTGATTCTTCAATCCTAAATTGATGAACATAAAAAAAAGATATGACACAATAAATGCTCCTAGACAAATAGATAATATGTACTTTAAGAGGGAGCTCATTAAAAATTAAAATAAATAAAAATCTGAGGATGAAAATAACCTAACACAATTACTAGTGTTAATGTTATAAAACTAAACACATAATTACCTCGAATCAATTGATTGAACTTTGATAATGTTGGAGTAAATTTCCGTTCCACAAAAAGCAGAAAGAAGATTGATGACAAAAGAATAATGAGACTAAACATACCGAATTTACTGAATTCGAGAAGGTAATTTGAATTAAAACCAATATGACCTATTCTGTTAATTATTTCAAATGCAATGGCTGTATTATCAGCTCTAAAAAAAACAAATGAGAAGACAACGAAGTGAAATGTGATGAACCAACTACCATTATCATAAATCCAGCTTGGTAACTTTTCGGACAATCCTTTTCGCCATTTTTTCGAAACCAATTCGAAAGAAATTACAATCCCTTGGAGTAATCCGAAAATCACGAATGTCCATCTAGCTCCATGCCATAATCCGCAAAGAACAAATGTGATGAAAGTTGCATAAACCAAAGCGGAATTTCCCCAATCTTTCCTTTTAAAAATAATGGGCGTGAATAGGTAATCTCGCAACCAATTTGAAAGTGAAAGATGCCATCTTCGCCAAAACTCTCCCACATTTTTACTGATATAAGGTTGATTAAAATTCTCGACAATATCGTATCCAAGTATTTTTGACGCCCCAATAGCAATATCGGTGTACCCAGAAAAGTCGCAGTAGATTTGAAAAGCAAACAGGTAACAACAAAATAAAATATAGCCCCCACTATAATTGCTTGGATGAGCATAAACAGGGTCGATTAATACGGAGAGTCTATCTGCTATCACCACTTTCTTAAAAAAGCCCCAAAGCATTCTTCTTAATCCTTCAATGATTCTGTCCTGTTTGAATGAAGTTTCCTGATTAAGTTGAACCAAAAGACCTGTTGATTTCTCAATTGGACCGGCAAGTAGTTTTGGGAAAAATGAAATATAAAGCGCATACGTGGAAAGCTTGTTTTCGGGCTCCCGTCTTTCGTAGTAAATATCCAACACATAACTGATGGTTTCGAATGTGTAAAAGGAAATACCTACAGGCAAAATTACTGCTAGTATATCAGGAATCTTGTAATCGATATGAAGCAAGGTGAACAAGGTTCGAACATTGCTATTGAAAAAATTAAAATACTTAAAGAAAAAAAGAATTAAAAGATTTAGGGAAATACATGCCACTAGATACTTCCTCTTCTCGGCATCAGTCTTCTTAAAAATTAAAATTGCAGTGTAATAGCTTGAGATGGTAGAAAAAGCCAAAAGAATAGCATACTCAGGCTTCCATAACATATAGAAGAAGTAACTTGCTAGAAGTAAGAATATGTTTCTAAACCGAAATGGAATAGAAAAAAACAGAACTACTACTAGTGAAAAAAAAACTAGAAATGAAAAAGAATTAAATAACATTCAAATCTATTTCGTGGATGTTTTCATTTCTACTAAATTAATTAAATCACCAATATTTTTTAGGCGCATCACTTCTGCTCCAGTAATTTTTATAGAAAACTCCTTTTCAACGCTTATTATTAAATTCAAATGACTCATCGAATCCCATCCATCCACATCATTTGATGTCATGTGAGGTTCTATAGTCAAATTTGTATTGTCGAATACTTTTGCAAATACTTTGTTCAATCGTTCTTGATTTGTCATGATATTATATTATGAATCTTTAATTTTTCTTGTCATTAATACTTTCCCTCCCAATTTCAGATTATTAATGTCTATATACTTTTCGAATGTTATTTCGCATCCAAGTTTTTTATAAGTAGAAATAGCGCCTTGGTTTCCCGACCAAACTTGTATCTCAACTTGATTGCAACCTTCGGCTTCAGCAGCTTTGCAGTGCTCCTCAAATATCAGCTTGAATAAACCTTTCCCTCGAAATTCAGGCAAGGTTGCTACCGAATCAATTTGAAGTGTTCCTGGAGTTTTATTGATTTGTATTTCTTTAAATTCTGCGTTTTTCTTATACCCTGCAATTATTAATTCTGTCGGGAACCCTGTCATTAATGCTCCTGTCATTAGGTGATTAGAACTTCCATGCTCTCCTTCGATATATCCGCAAGCTGCGGCACCAGCCTTTCCATCCAACTCTGCAATTAAAAAGGTTTCGTAGGTTAAACCATGTCCGAATTGCTCATTATCCAGAGTAGCTTCAAAACCACTTAATAATTCGGAATCTGAAATTGGGAACATTTTTTTGTAAGATACTAATTCATGACCGGATGTTTCGGCCATGAGAATGATTTTCGCCAGAAATGGAATATCTTTTTTTGTTGCCTGCCTTACTGATATTTCTTCCATTTGGTTTATTCCTCGGTATGCATTTCCATTAATTTCTTTCTGTCTATTTTACCACTATTATTGAGTGGCATAGCGGTAACACTATAAAACTTTCTCGGAATCATATATGGTGGCAATGTAGCCATTAAATGTGTTTTCAAATCATTTACCGTGTTATCTATATTTTCGATAAAACTGATAAGTGTCAACGTATTGTTCTTGTTTTGAAACGCAAGAACCACCGCTGAATCTTTTTTGGTGTATTCCTTGATACGAAATTCAATTTCGCCTAACTCTACTCTAAATCCATTTATCTGTACTTGATTATCTTTTCTATTAATGTAAACCAAATTGCCAAATTCGTTTTCAACTACTATATCGCCTGTTCGATACCAATGACCTTTCATTTCGCTGTCGGGTAACGAAACAAAAGTAGTTGAGGTTTTAGTTGCATCATTCCAATATCCATCCGAAACCTGATTCCCATTCAACAACAATTCGCCAAACTCTCCTTGTTTCACAGCTTTTAACTTATCATCGCAAACTATGTAATGTAAACCATGAAGCACTTTTCCGATTGGCACCAAACCATTGATTATTTCCTTTGGTGTATTCACTTCGTCAAGGCGATACATACTACTCCATACAGTAACTTCAGTGGGCCCATAAGCATTTTCGATTATCGAATCGGGAGCCACTTGTTTCCATGCATTGGCAAGGTTATAGGGTAATGCTTCTCCAGTGAGAAATGTATAACGAAGTTTTGGGAAATTAAATTCTTCTAACAACCGAAGTTGTTTCATGTAAGCCACTGCCGAAGGTGCCATGGAAGCTACGGTAACATCATACTTCTTCATTATTTCTAATGCTTCAATAAATACAATTCCTTCGGTAGGAACGGGTACTAAGCAAGCACCAACTTCCCAAGCTATGAACGTACAGGCAATGGAAACATCGAAAGACAATTCGAAGATTTGCAAAAACACATCTGATGAGTTGAAGTTATAAACTCCTGTGCGAGTCATTGCTTCAAGAAAGGAAGCGAAATTAGATTTCGTGATTCCAATCCCCTTGGGCACACCTGTACTACCCGAAGTAAACAATACATATTGGATGGTTGTAGCCGAAACCGAATGATTATTCCTTAGTTCTTGATTTTGGTTTTTATCACTTTCTGTAAGTTGGTCATTGGTGTATATACTGAAAGCTGCATCTGTATTGATAGCTTCCAAATCGGCTATCGAATGGGTATTACAAAGAATTGTTTTTACTCCAGAGCATTTAATAATATTCTCAATTTTATCTTTTGGAAATTTTTTGTTGATGGGTACAAAGCCAGCTCCTTTTAACAATACAGCTATAATGGAAGCATAGGTATGAACACTATAATCGGTATAAACTCCTATTAATTTCTCATCCGAAGGCAATGAACTCGAAATTCGGTTCGCGATTTCGAATAATGTTTGATAGGAATACGAAACATCATCAACAATAATGGCCGGTGAATTTGGGTTGAGTTGATAATTTCTTATAAAACCTGAAATCATACTGTGTTTTACTTTTTTACAATTTATTTTTTTAAAGTCACAAATATAGAAAATTATCAGTTCGTTATTTGAATTGCATTTTTTGCACGTAATTTTGAATTCAGAAACTACTAACTAAATTAAATTATTACCTTCGTGGTTATGAATGAAATTCATGATGTATACATGACTCGTTGCCTCGAATTGGCAGCTCAGTCTTTGGGAAATGTTGCTCCCAACCCCATGGTAGGAAGTGTAATTGTGCTTGATGGTAAAATTATTGGCGAAGGGTATCACCATTATTATGGAGGTGCGCATGCGGAGGTAAATGCTATTAATAATGTTATTGATAAACAACTGCTCAAGAAAGCTACACTTTATGTAAACCTCGAACCTTGTTCGCATTTCGGGAAAACACCACCCTGTGCCGATTTAATCATTCGTTCGCAAATACCGTATGTAGTGATTGGCACACTCGACACCAATTCGTTGGTGGCAGGCAAAGGAGTAGAAAAACTTGTGAAAGCAGGCATTGATGTGAAAATAGGGGTAAAGGAAGATGAATGTAAGCAACTGAACAAACGTTTTTTCACTTTTCATCAATCTAAGCGGCCTTACATCATCCTAAAATGGGCACAAACCCAAGATGGTTTTATCGACCACATCAGAAAAAACATTACCGATGGTGAAGCTTTAAAAATAACCAACTCCCAATCGCAACAACTCGTGCATCGCTGGAGAGCCGAAGAACAAGCCATTATGGTAGGCACTACCACCGCATTGCTCGACAATCCTAGCCTTAGCGTGCGCTATGCTGAAGGACGAAACCCTTTACGCATTGCCATTGATAAGTTGTTGCAAATTCCTGCTACTCATCACCTCCTCGATAGCTCCACCCCTACACTCATTTTCACTTCACGGCCCTCGGCTACATCGCCCAATTTGGAGTATGTGCAAATCAATTTTGAGCACAATATCATTCCTCAAATTTGCGATGAACTTTACAGACGAAACATTCAATCCATCATTGTTGAAGGAGGAGAAAAGCTACTCAATAGTTTTATCGAAAACAATTTTTGGGACGAAGCAAGGGTTTTTACTTCCACCCAAATCATCCAACTTGGAGTAAAAGCACCGCTACTTACTTCCTCACCTTTCCAAACTACTGATATTAACGGTGACCAACTTCTTCATTTTAGAAATTAATTTTTAGGTAAAAGCGAATGGGGGAAGTTATTTTACATTTCAATTACGTTTGCATTTGAATAGAAGTTAATAATTCCTGAGAACCCCTTAGCGAATACCTCGGATAGAATAGTTTTCCCAACAAGTTTATTAGACATTTTTTTTATTTTTTAAAGATTAGGCATCTTTTTTAATTCTTATTTATTCAATTCGAGTTCGATTTGGTTTCATTCGAGTTCGAATTGGTTCCATTCGAGTTCGAATTCGTTTCATTCGAGTTCGAATCGGTTTCATTCGAGTTCGAATCGGTTTCATTCGAGTCCGATTTGGTTCCATTCGAGTTCGAATTGATTTCATTCGAGTTCGAATCGGTTTCATTCGAGTTCGATTTGGTTCCATTCGAGTTCGAATCGGTTTCATTCGAGTTCGAATCGGTTTCATTCGAGTTCGAATCTGTTCTGTTCGAGTTCGACTTTGCCTTTGGCGAATAAGAAATCGTTCGTGGCGAGTTCGACTTTGCCTTTGGCGAGTAAGAATTCATTCGTGGCGAATAAGAATTCGATCGTGGCGAGTTCGACTTTGCCTTTGGCGAATAAGAAATCGTTCGTGGCGAGTTCGACTTTGCCTTTGGCGAGTAAGAAATCGTTCGTGGCGAGTTCGACTTTGCCTTTGGCGAGTAGGAATTTGTGCTTGGCGAGTTCGACTTTGTCTTTGGCGAGTAGGAAATCGTTCGTGGCGAGTTCGACTTTGCCTTTGGCGAGTAGGAAATCGTTCGTGGCGAGTTCGACTTTGTCTTTGGCGAGTAAGAATTTGTGCTTGGCGAGTTCGACTTTGCCTTTGGCGAGTAAGAATTCGTCCGTGGCGAGTTCGTTTTATACTATCATGCGTAGCACTTTCATTCAGATAGTACCTTCTTATCCTTTGTGACTTTCTGCCTTACCTGTCCCGACCCTTCGGGAGCGGTAAAGTTAGAACCAAAATTTAATTCTTCAGCGCATCGTATATCACTTGCTGTATCTTGGTGCGTATACCACTTTTAGCAAGTTTATTATCGTCAGCATCGGGGTTCACTCGGTTCGATAGAAACACATACACCGTGCCATTCACCGGGTCGGCCCAAGTGAGGGTGCCTGTAAATCCCGAATGTCCAAAACTTTCAGGATTACACGAAAGCGAAACAGGGCTTTCTTTTCCTGCACTCATCTCAGGTTTATCAAAACCAATTCCTCTTCTGTTTTCAAAACAATATTGACACTTCGTAAATCGGCTCACCGTAATCGAATCGATGTATCGTTTGCCACCATACGTTCCATTATTCATATACATCTGCATCAGCACCGCCAAGTCGTTCGCATCCGAAAACAATCCAGCATGCCCGCCAACACCTCCAAGCATGGCAGCTCCTTGGTCGTGTACATCGCCATGTATCAATTGTTTCCTGAATTTTTTATCGTTCTCCGTTGGTATTATTCTATCCATCTCGAATCGGTCGCGAGGTTTATAGCCCATTGTTTTAAGGCCTAGCGGTGCATAAAATGTTTTGTAGGTATATGCATCCTCACTCATTGATGTTTTCTGTTCAATTATTTTTTTAAGAAAATAATACCCCAAATCGCTATACAGAAACTTGCCTTTTTCCTTTACGGGCGAAGCAATAATTTGGGTATACATACTGTCCTCATAAAACTTATTGATATAAAGATTTTCGGCCACCCGTTTGGTAAATACATCATCAGCAGATGTACTGTAAATTCCTTTTTTATACATTCCCTTGTCCACCGTTTTTGTCCAAAAAGGAATCCAATCTTTCAGCCCTGCTTGGTGTGCCATCATTTCTCTTATCACTATGTTTTCTTTATTTGTTCCAGCAAGCATAGGTAAATAGGTCACTAATTTCTCGTCTACATTTACTTTTTTCTCATCACTCAATTTCATGATGCAAGGTGTTGAAGCGGCTATTTTAGTCACCGAAGCAAGGTCGTATAGGTCGTCATTTTTCACTTTTATTTTTTTATCATAGGTATGATGTCCAAACGATTTTTGATAAATCACAGCACCATCTTTCGCCACCAACACCTGACATCCTGGATAAACTTTATCCTTAATTCCTTTCATTGCAATGGTGTCAATCTTCGATAAAACTTTGGAGTCAATTCCCAATTCTTCGGGTATGGTGTATTTAAATCGTACGGCTTTTGTGGTTATTCCTGCTCCAAGTTTAAAATACGAACTTGCTGTAACGGGTAATTTACCAGTAGCAGCCACACCTCCGAAAATTAATTGTGCTGCATACGTCTCACTCAAGTCATTATCTTCATAGCTCATCACTATTCCATCAGCAAATTGAATACTATCCATCTTTGCAAGTATATATGGGTTTGCAGCCACATTCACTATCACCCTCGTTTGTTGCATCAACGCCTTCAACAAGTTCATCACTTGCGGTGTTAAACCAAAATCTTTGTCAGGTTTATTATTTGTATTTCCGAGATGTACAATTACCAAATTGTATTTTTTTAATTCGTTCATCACCGTGTCGTATGCCGATTTCTTCGCTTCTTTATCAAGCCCGAAATGCCTTATTTCCGCATAGTTCGAAAGCGTTTGTTGAAAAATGGTGATGTCTTTATATCCTAACGATAGCGAAGCAATCTTCACACTATCGAGGTGTTGTATCGGAATGATATCGTTCTTGTTTTGCAACAGAGTTAATGATGCCTCAGTAAGTTTTCTGTTCAGTACATCAGCCGAAATGGGGTTTAAATCTTTATACAAGTTTTTTGTTTTAATTTTCGAATAACGACTCAATCCACTCCAGTCTTTTGCTTTTAATATTTTCAAACAGCGTTCATCAATTTCTGTTTGCGATATTAGACCGCTATCAATCGCAGCTTTTATTTTTTTTATTGCAGTCGGTACATCTTCAGGGAACAGCAAAACATCATTCCCGGCCAATAGTGCTTTTAGTTCCACTTCACCAGGTTTGTAAAACTTGCTTACACCTTTCATGTTTAAAGCATCAGTAAACACAAGACCTTTGAATGCCATCGTGTCTTTTAATAATCCAGTAACTATTTTTTTTGTCAAAGTCGATGGTTGATTAGGTGTGGTATCCAAAGCCGGAATGGATAAATGAGCAACCATCATGCTGCCGAGGCCTTGCGAAATAAGTTCTCTAAAAGGATATAGTTCCAAGGTATCTAATCTTGCTCGCGATGATTTGATGGTAGGCAGAGTTTTGTGCGAATCGCTATCTGTATCACCGTGACCTGGGAAATGTTTTGCATTGGCCAACACTCCATTGTTCTGCATACCTTTCATATACATCATCGCTTTTTTAGTCACGTTGTATTTATTTTCGCCAAACGAACGAGTTCCAATTACAGGGTTCAGCGGATTGTTGTTGATGTCCACATCAGGAGCAAAATTTATTTGCATCCCCATTCGCTTGCACTGTCGAGCTATTTCTTCGCCCATCTTGTAAATAAGCGAATCATTTTGAATAGCGCCTAATGTCATTTGTCGAGGAAATCGTGTAGTACTATCAAGTCGCATCGATAGTCCCCATTCTGCATCAATGGCAACGAACAATGGAACCTTTGATAAAGCTTGATATTGATTGGTGAGTATTGCTTGTCGTGCAGGTCCTCCTTGAAAAAATATCAAGCCTCCAATTTTATATTGTTTCACTAACTTTTTTATTTCGTTCACATGCGTCTTATCCTTATTCGAATAAGCGGCTACCATGAATAATTGAGCAATACGTTCTTCGGGTGAAAGTGTTTTTATAATTGAGTCGGCCCAAAGCGATTTCGAATCATTGAATGGAGGTCCTTGCTTGGAAGTATTGTTAATAAAGCCAAAGCAGATAAGTATGAACGCTATGAATAATGCGAATCGTATTTTTTTCATGAAATGTTCCCTGAAGAGAAATGTATATTTTGTTGGATAAAATTACTCTTAATTAAAACTTTTGAGGTGGTTGTTTCTTTTTCTTTTCAACTATGTCTTGTTGATGGAACTTAAAACTTTTATAACTCTGCACCTTCATTCCTTAGTAGTTTCGCAGCAAACCAAATTACTATTCCGCCAAACGATGTACAAAAAAATATTTAACCTGATGGTATTGATGACAAGTGTTCTTATTATTCAACTACTCACAGGCTATATCACCAATTATATCATACATCTCAATACAGGATTAAGTCCATTTAAAATAACAGCCCTCGCTATGGTTGCTTTGGTATTTGTCTTAGTGCCTTCTTATCGCTACATGAGTTCGAAAGTAGAAGTGATGATTGCTAGGTTGCTGCTTTCGGGAAGCAATTCGTTAGGCAAAACAATGGGCTTGTTACTTTCCTTCGTTCTTATATTCGGAATATTGTTTCTTATTTATCTATATCATTGGTTCAACATAAATATTTTCGATTATGTATCCAATGGAGATATTAAATAAACAATACCAATAGGAAATAAAAATCCCGATTAACATTCTGTTAATCGGGATTTGCGATAAAAGCGGGTTGAACTAATTCTAATTCGCTAGAACAACTACCTTATTGTTTAACACTTCAACCACACCACCATTTATTTCGAAGTTTTCTACTTGCTTTTTGGTGTCTGTCACTTTTACTGTTCCTTTTTTCAAAGAAGCAATAAGAGGGGCGTGATTGTCAAGAATTCCGAACGAACCATCGGTGCCTGGAAGTTTTATGGCTTCCACATCGCCACAGAATAATTTCGTCTCTGGAGTTATTATTTCTAAATGCATTTTTTTAGTTTTGCTTTATTATTTCGATTCAGCTAATAATTTTTTACCTTTTTCGATAGCATCTTCAATAGTACCAACAAGGTTGAATGCTGCTTCAGGATATTCATCCACTTCGCCATTCATAATCATGTTGAATCCTTTGATAGTATCTTCGATAGGTACAAACACACCTTTTAATCCTGTAAACTGTTCAGCTACGTGGAAAGGTTGTGATAAGAAACGTTGAACACGTCTTGCACGCGATACAACCAATTTATCTTCCTCCGAAAGCTCGTCCATACCAAGGATGGCGATAATATCCTGAAGTTCTTTGTAACGTTGAAGAATATTTTTAACACGTTGTGCTGTGTTGTAGTGTGCATCTCCCAATACAATTGGAGTAAGGATACGAGAAGTAGAATCCAAAGGATCCACAGCAGGATAAATTCCTAACTCAGCAATTTTACGATTCAATACTGTAGTAGCATCTAAGTGGGCAAAAGTAGTGGCAGGAGCCGGATCGGTTAAGTCATCCGCAGGCACATACACCGCTTGTACTGAAGTAATAGAACCCCTCTTAGTAGATGTTATACGCTCTTGCATCAATCCCATTTCTGTTGCCAATGTTGGTTGGTAACCTACTGCTGATGGCATACGGCCTAACAACGCTGATACCTCTGAACCTGCTTGTGTAAAACGGAAGATATTATCAATAAAGAATAAGATATCTCGACCGCCTGATTTTTCATCACCATCACGGAAATACTCCGCCATGGTTAATCCCGATAAGGCCACACGTGCACGTGCTCCTGGAGGCTCGTTCATTTGACCGAACACCAAGGTAGCTTGAGATTTCTCCAACTCTTTCATGTCCACTTTGGTCAAATCCCATCCGCCTTTTTCCATCGAATGTTTAAACTCTTCGCCATATTTAATAACGTTCGATTCAATCATCTCACGCAATAAGTCGTTTCCTTCACGAGTACGTTCTCCAACACCTGCAAACACAGACAATCCTTCGTATCCTTTTGCAATGTTGTTGATCAACTCCATAATCAATACGGTTTTACCAACACCTGCACCACCAAATAAACCGATTTTACCACCTTTTGCATAAGGCTCTAAAAGATCGATTACTTTGATACCTGTATATAATACTTCTGTAGAAGTACTTAAATCCTCATATTTAGGTGGGTTACGGTGTATAGGAGCTCCGCCTTTGTTACTCACAGCACCAATACCATCGATAGCTTCGCCTACCACGTTGAACAAACGTCCTTTTACTTGTTCTCCTACTGGCATCATGATACCTGCACCGGTGGTTCTTACTTCCATTCCGCGGTATAAACCGTCAGATGAATCCATCGCTATGGTACGTACAGTGTCTTCGCCTGTATGTTTTTGCGTTTCCAGAATTACTTTTTGGCCATTAGGCTTTGTAACCTCTAATGCTTCCAAGATGTTTGGCAACACGGCTCCTCCTTCGAACATTACATCGATTACTGGACCGATTACCTGTGATATTTTACCCTTTACTATTGACATTTTATAAGTTTGATTTATTGTTTTTTTTAAAATCGGACGCAAAAGTAACAATTAATATTATATGGTAAAATTTTGTTTACATTATGTTGAAAAAATGTGGAAAAGAAATGGGATGGGAAAAAGGGGTGAAGGAAGTTATGAACTTGTAAAAAATAAAAGAAAATCCTTGCCGAAGGGAGAAATGAAATGAAAGGTGAGGGCGAAAGGATTGCCATCAGGCAATAAGCCAACCGTTTTAGGGCACGTTTGGCTTTTTGCAATGGTTTTGTTACTGTCCGCTAATGTAGTTTTCGAGGTTTTTGATGGTGTGTTTTTGTTCTTCGATAACGTATCGAACCAAATCACCAAGAGAGATAACCCCAATTAGCATTCCATGATCTAACACAGGCAAATGCCTGAAGTTTTTTTCGGTCATCAACTGCATACAATCATCAATTGTTTGAGTTGGTGTAACCGAATACACATTGCCAGTCATGATTTCGCGGATGGCTGTAGAATCGGACGCTTTGTCTTTAAGCACTATTTTTCGAGCATAATCGCGCTCGGAAAAGATACCTACTAATTTGTCGTTTTCAACAACCATTACTGCTCCGATGTTTTTTTCAGCCATGAGACGCAATGCGTCAATAACCATGGTTTCAGGTGTTACAGAGCTTACACCTGTCCTTACTTTTGCTTTAAGTACTTGATTTACTATTGCCATAGTATTTAGGTATTAAGTTAATATTACTACTAGATTTTCGATGCCTAAATTAATAAATATATTTGGATTCCTGAAAAATATTTTTAAATGTAGCATTTTTGCTTTTAGGTATTGGCTCAAAATTGACTAAAAAACTGAAAAAGCAACGGAAAAATGGGAATTTGGAAGGATGATTTGAGCAGTTGTGCTCCACTCATTTTATACCTTATGAATATAGTGTATTTACTTTCTAGCTTTCGGGCGAAAAATTCCGAAGTTTATGCGGTGTTAGGAAACAAAGTTATAAGTAAGCTAGTCAATCGGGGGACAGTTTTATAGCCTCTAATTCCCCCTCTTTAACCAATAAATATCATGGGGCATTTTCTTTTATATTATTGATAATTAATAGTTCGTATTCGTAAGTTGCTGGTTATTTTCCAAAAATTAACACTAATTATCTGGAGACTCGCACTAATTATCCGGAACCTCCGAATAATTAGCAGAACTCTCTGTCAAGCTTGCAATTTTAATTGGATGAATTGCCAAAATCACCCCTTTCGTATGCCTGGCTGATAAGTTAAAATCATCAACTAAAAACTATTTTATAAATTGCATCCATTATTTAAGCCAAGAAAAAGATGGAACCTACTAGTTTGCAATCGCAGTTTTTAATCAATCCCGAAATAACGTTTCTCAACTTCGGTTCGTTCGGTGCTTGCCCGAAACCAATTTTCGAACAGTATCAACGTTGGCAATTGGAGCTGGAGCGCGAACCAGTGCAGTTTATTGCCTTCAATGGTTTGCACTATCTTCACGAATCGCGCAAGGCGCTTGCCACATACCTTGGTTGTGATGCAGACGATTTGGTTTATGTTACCAACCCTACATACGCTATTAATATAGTAGCAAAAAGTTTGAAGCTAAACAAGGGTGACGAAATACTAAGTACCAACCTTGAATATGGTGCTATGGATCGCACTTGGCAATACTATTGTGATGAACGTGGCGCTAATTATGTTCGTCAGCCTATTCAATTGCCATTGATATCGAAAGAATTGTTTATCGAAGAGTTCTGGAAAGGTTACAACGAGCGAACCAAAGCCATTTTCATTTCACAAATTACAAGCACCACCGCACTGAAATTACCTGCGAAAGAAATTTGCGAAATGGCCAAACAGCGAGGATTAATAACCATTGTGGATGGTGCACATGTACCTGGGCAAATACCGCTGAACTTGCAATACTTGCAAGCCGACATTTATACCGGTGCTTGCCACAAGTGGATGATGGCGCCTAAGGGCTGCTCGTTTTTATATGTCAAAAAAGAATTTCAAGCTCAGCTCGACCCATTGATTATTAGTTGGGGATATAGAAGTGCCGCTCCATCGCATTCGCAATTTCTCGATTTTCATCAAATGCAAGGCACGCGCGACTTCTCTGCTTTTCTCACTGTGCCAGCAGCCATCAATTTTATGCATGAAAATAATTGGGAAAAGTTGTCGAACGACTGTGCTCAATTGGCTCACCAGAATTACTTGAAGTTTTGCAAGTTGTTGGGTTCACATCCGCTTTGCCCTATAAATACTGAATTTCTGGGGCAAATGTGTTCCATACCTATCAACACTCATCAGCCCGAACAATTGCAACGATACCTTTTCGAACACTATAAAATAGAGGTGCCTGTGATGCGTCACGAGTCGTACGTATTTTTGCGCTATACCATTCAGGTGTTCAACTCACAAGCCGATCTGGATAAGCTATATCAAGCACTTCAAGAGATTGCAAGCACAACCCATTTGTTGAAAATTTAAACAGAAAAAAGGAAAGAATACGCGAAACGTAAGGTTACTTACAATTCTTTTTTACAATGTCTTTGGCTTCTTCAAGCTCCAATTTCACTGCCTTTTTAAAATCATCGCAGGCGGTATTGTCGCTTGTAGCAATCTTTACAAGCCCGCGTTGGCAATATGCTTCGGCATATCGTTCGTTCATCTTTAAAGCTTTATTATAGTCGAGCATGGCATTGGCATAATCTTTTTTTCCGAGGTAAGCATTGCCGCGATTGTAGTAAACATAAGCAGCCTCAAACAGTTTGCTAGCAGTGGTATACTTTTCAATGGCTTTATCCCATTGCCCTTTCACCAACAAGGCGTTGCCTTCGAAATAATGATTGTAAAAATCGCTTGTTTGCGAAACAGCTAATTTCGAAAAGCAACAAATATAAAGGAATAAAAGCATCTTTTTCATCACGTCAAAAGTACTTGTTTTTTAATTAAAATACAAATTCAGAAGAACAAGGTAACAAACAAAAGTACTTGAGGGCACAAAAAAAAGAAGGATGCTTTTCAGTTGTTCTTCACCAAAATTGGTTTCGGATAACTTTATATTGAATACCATTTATTAAGAATTTGACATCAAAATGTAACTCCTTAAGCATAATAAGCCAATTTAGACTGAAAAAAGTAAGATTCATATAAATCCTGAATGCATAGGGTAATATATTAGTAACATTTAATTCACAAATCAATAATAATTTGTACTGTTTTGAAAACTGAATTCCGAATATATTTGTCTTAAGTAAAAATTAATGAAAAAAATTGTCTTAATAAATATCATTTTATTCAGTTCCTTGTTCATAAAAGCAGGAAATCTGGTCGACCATAATACTTCTTCCACAGTATTAGTCACAGGTAGAGTGATCGACAAGAATAATGGAGAAGAAATAAGCGGAGCCGAAATTAAGATTGGTGATAAAACAGTTTATTCGGATTTAGAAGGAAAATTCACCACAATAATCAATGTCGATACAACCGAAATTGCAATAAAGTATATATCTTATATCGACAAAGTTGTTAAAATTAATCCATTTTCATACAACACCATCGAATTAGAGATCGCTTCAAAATAAGTGATAACTATCATAAATTAACCACAACTCAATATTAGCGGGCTTTTTCAGGTATTTCCGAATATGTGATGTTTTATTTTTACACATTTTATGTAAATTTAATATTAACTTTACGTATGAATACGTAATTTTGTATCAATAAAAGATTAATAAATCATTTATTTTTAATCGGATTAATTAACATAAATATCAAGAAATCATGAAAAAGCTAACCACACTAACTATTGTAAGCATAGTGTTTGCAATATGTTTAAGCGCTCAGGAAGTCACCAACAAGGAAGGACTTTACTACTCACATACAAGTAAATTGTTCTCTGGAATTTATTCGAATATTAGTTCTAAAAATGTAAAAACACTTGCCCTAACCATTGTTGATGGCAAGGCAAATGGAAAAGTGACCTATTTTTATGAAAATGGGTCGATAAGTGAGACAGGCTTCTTTCTCAACAATGAAAAAGACGGAGAATGGAATCGTTTTGATGAAAAAGGAAATAAAACGGCAGTTGCATTCTACCAAAATGGCAAAAAAGATGGAACATGGATCATTTGGGATTTTAATGGAACAAAACGATGCGAAATGCACTATGCTCTTGGTGAAAAAACAGGTACTTGGAAAATGTGGGACGAGAATGGGATCCTTACTAATGAAAAAATGTATAGTCCAATCTAAATCATATTTTCTATTTAGTAAAGAAATCAATTCGGTTTGAAACGAAGTTAATTCATTGTTTCCTTACACTCCTGTAAAACGCGATTCACAATTTGTAATAAGTATTCAAACGAGATAGGTTTGGAAACAAATTGATTTGCGCCTGTAGACATGGCGTAAAGCACTTTATAATCATCGTTTAGAGCGGTAAGGTAAATAATTGGAGTTTTTTCAAAATTGCTAAGCCTTCTTAATTCTTTACAAAACTCAATGCCGTCCATTTCAGGCATCAGAATGTCGGTAATGATTAAGTCTGGATTAAATTCAATTGCCTTTCCAAGACCGACTAGTCCGTTTTGACCAGTAATTACTTCAAAGTTCCTCTTCCTAAAGTTGTAAGACAGAAACTCCAATATATCTGGCTCATCATCCACTAGCAATAATTTAATTGGTTGTTCTAACATATTCCGCAAAGGTAACGTGCAAAAAACAGCAGAGTATTTTATTAATGTGAAGATGTTGTTAACAATAATTTACCACCAATTAAATTCTTTTAGTTGATGCTTAGTCTATTCATCATTAACTCAGATACGGATGAATTAATAAAGCTGCTTACAACTGTGAGGGCTCAATAAATTAAGAAATTTGCCAAAAATGTAAAAAGTGATAATAATAATTTCATGATAAATTAATGATTTCTTTTTAGACCTTCGATTGTTTTGCAACAAATAACTTGATTGAATACAGCTGCTTCTAAAATAACGCGAAAAGAGTTTATTAAATCAACACTAAGTCTGCTACTTTTAATAGTATTCGTTAGGTGGAGCAAACAAGAATCCCCATTATTCGCCAATAATAGTTCAATTGGTTATCATCTAATTTTTCACTTCTCAGGATTATACTCTGCTTTTAAATAATAAATAAACTATAATGGAAACAAAAACCAAAAAGAAAAAAAGATCAATTGATATACTTGTAATATCAGATGTTCACCTAGGTACATTTGGATGTAGAAGTAAGGAATTGTTAAACTACATGAAAAGCATCAAACCTAAGATGGTAGTACTTAATGGCGATATCATTGATATGTGGCAGTTCAGCAAACGCTATTGGCCTAAATCACACATGCGTATTATACATAAACTTATAAAATGGGTAAGCAAAGGAGTGAAAATTTATTACATCACAGGTAATCACGATGAAATGTTACGTAAATTTTCTGGTTTCAAGATGGGGTCACTAAGAATAGAGAACAAATTGTTATTAGATTTGGATGGAAAGAAAACTTGGATATTTCATGGCGATGTTTTTGATGTTACCATGAAACATTCAAAATGGCTTACTCGATTAGGATCGCATGGTTATGACTTGTTGATACATATAAACACATTTTGCAATTGGGTGTCAGTAAAAATGGGAAAAGGTAAAATATCATTATCAAAAACCATTAAGAATAGTGTGAAACAGGCTGTTCAATTCATAAATGATTTTGAAAAAACTACTGCCGATATTGCCATCGACAATGGATATGATTATGTATTATGCGGTCACATTCATCATCCTGAGATGAAAACTATCAAAACAGAAAAAGGACAAGTTGAATATCTGAATTCGGGGGATTGGATTGAAAATTTGACCGCTCTTGAATATAATGAAGGCAAATGGGTAATGTATCATTACAACGAGAACGACTACGATGCAGAAGAGATTGAGATGGAAGACGAATTGGTAATGATGAGCGATAATGAAATTTTTAATCAAATGCTGGGTGAATTTAAAATTCTAACCACCACAAAAGAGATAAAATTCAAAAAATGAAAATACTTTACGCTGTGCAAGGAACCGGTAATGGACATATTACCAGGGCGATTGAGATAATCCCTTACTTACAAAAGAAGGGAGAAGTAGATATTTTGGTAAGTGGAATTCAATCGGACATTGAATTGCCATTTAAAGTTAAATACAAATTCAATGGGCTTTCTTTCATATTTGGAAAACAAGGCGGGGTAGACATTTGGAGAACTTATTGGAAAATGAATTCTATGAAACTACTGAAAGAGATTAAATCTATAGATGTAAAAAAGTATGACTTAATCATCAGCGATTTTGAACCAGTCTCATGTTGGGCTGCCATCAAAGCTAAGAAACCATGTATTGGTTTAAGTAACCAGGTAGCCACTTTGAACCCATTAGCACCAGTACCAAAGAAGAATGATTTGATAGGCAAACTTGTTCTTCAAAACTATGCTCCTACAACCTATAACTACGGTTATCATTTTAAAAGTTTAGATAAAAATGTTTACACCCCGATCATAAGAAAAGAAGTAAGGGCGTTAAAACCAACTAATGATGGGCACTATACCGTTTATCTACCTTCTTATGATGACGAAAGAATAATAAAACATCTAAAAAGATTCAATTACATTAAGTGGCAAGTGTTTTCCAAACATAGTTCAAAAAAATATAAAGTAAAAAATATATCCATAATGCCAATCAATAAGGATTTGTTTTTGGATAGTATGGCTTCGGCAGAAGGAATTTTATGTAATGCCGGATTCGGCACTACTAGCGAAGCTTTATTTTTGAAAAAAAAATTAATGGTAATTCCTATGAAAAAGCAGTATGAACAACAATGCAATGCTGCAATGTTAAAAAGTATGGGAGTGAAGGTGATGAAAAAACTCAACAGAAATCACATTGATAAAATTACGGAATGGTTGACCGAAAAAAAAATTGTACAAGTAAATTATCCTGACATAACAGAAAAGATTATTGACACAATTATTGAAAACCATGCAGGACAAAAAAATATTGAAACTGATTATGAATCGTCTCATTACAATTTGTTTCAATAAATATGAGTGGAGAAGCAGAAACAAAAATCAATCATAAAGTTTTAAATATATCTGAGTTCGGGAATGATTTTGTTTGGGGTGTTTCTTCTTCTGCACTTCAAACTGAAGGAGCGGCTTCGGTTGATGGGAAAGGTGTTTCGATTTGGGACGAATTCTCTAAACGAAAGGGTAAAATTTATCAGAACGATTCCCCTGAAATTGCTTGTGATTTCTATACAAATTACAAACAAGATATAGAACTAATTAAAGAACTTGGAATTCCAAATTTTAGATTTTCTCTTTCTTGGCCAAGGATTATCCCCGACGGAATTGGAAATGTAAACCAAGAAGGATTGGATTTTTATCATCATGTGATTGATTATTGTATCGAATTAGGAATAGAACCTTGGGTAACACTTTATCACTGGGATTTACCCTTAGCTTTAGAAGAAAAAGGAGGATGGACGAACAGGGAAATACTTAATTGGTTCAAAGATTATGTTGATTTATGTCTTCGTTCATTTAAATCGAAAGTGAAGTATTGGATGGTGCTTAATGAACCAATGGTTTTTACTGGAGCAGGATATTTTTTGGGAGTTCATGCGCCTGGAAGAAGAGGACTAAGTAATTTTTTATCATCAATGCACCATGCTGTATTGTGTCAAGCAATTGGTTTAAGAACAATCAAGAATATTCAACCTGAAGCTCAAGTAGGTAGCACCTTTTCTTGCTCATTCATCACTCCAAACTCTAATTCTGTAAAAGACAGACATGCTGCTATTAAAATTGATGCTCTGTTGAATAAAACCTTTCTAGAACCTTCACTAGGCTTAGGTTACCCAATAAAGGCGCTACCCTTCCTAAAAAAAGTAAGAAAATTTGTTCTAGAAGGTGATGATGAATTGATGAAAGCCGAATTTGATTTTATAGGAATTCAGAATTACACCAGAGAGGTGGTTACTCATACGTATTTGATTCCGTATTTAAATGCAAAAATCATACCGGCTGATAAGCGAAAGGTGTATCATACATTGATGGATTGGGAAGTATACCCTGAAGCGATTTACGAAATGGTAAAGAAATTTGGAGCTTATTCACAAGTCAAAAAAATCATCATCACTGAAAATGGGGCTTCGTTTCCGGACGAGGTAACTAACAATTCAGTTCATGATAAAGATAGAACTTTATTTATAAAATCATACTTAGAACAAGTTCAAAAAGCTAAGAAAGAAGAAAATAAACTTATGGGATATTTTGTTTGGTCACTAACCGATAATTTCGAATGGGCTGAAGGTTATCGGCAACGTTTTGGCTTGGTTTACATCGATTTCAAAACTCAGAAAAGATTGATAAAGGACTCAGGATATTGGTATAAAAAATTTTTGTCAAATACTAATTAAATATTAAGTTACAATTATTCAAC
>Ga0194047_10000142_pt1 | contig 50519 bp, 41 predicted proteins | sample JunL225m_MetaG_2_FD_160070 | JGI IMG/M metagenome (GOLD analysis project Ga0194047, IMG submission 160070) | Anoxic zone freshwater microbial communities from boreal shield lake in IISD Experimental Lakes Area, Ontario, Canada - Jun2016-L221-5m | ecosystem: Environmental > Aquatic > Freshwater... | reverse complement strand
CACGACTGTTTTCTCGTGTTGCAACTGAACGGAGAAACATACGACTAATCAAAATTGCAGAAAGCATTGAAATCAAAACTCCAAGCAAAAATGTGATCGCGAATCCACGGACGAATGAATCAGAAAAGATAAAGAACAAAATAACTGCGGTGATAATACTTGAGATATTTGAATCACGAATTGAAAGCCATGCGCGAGAAAATCCAGCAGTGATTGCATCTGCAACTGTGCGTCCTCCACGAAGTTCTTCTTTGATACGTTCAAAGATAAGCACGTTGGCATCCACAGCCATTCCAATCGAAATAATAAATCCAGCGATTCCTGCAGAAGAAAGTGTTACATGTAAAATTTTGAACACTGCAAGTGTAACGACTACGTATACAGAAAGTGCAATGATTGCGACAAGTCCTGGCAAGCGATACCAAAAGAGCAAGAATATTGCAATAATGAGAAATCCGACGAGTCCTGCAAACACACCAGCATTAATTGCATTTGCGCCAAGTGATGGACCAATGAGTTCACTCGATACGAGATGAATTGGCACAGGAAGTGCTCCGTATGAAAGTGAATCAGCCAATGCTTTTGCTTCTTTTGGAGTAAAGTTTCCTGTAATAACCGCTTGTCCACCAGAAATTTCTGTTTGAATTGTTGGAGATGAAATTGGTGAACCATCCAAAAAGATTGCGAGTGGTTTACCAATATTGTTTTTTGTTATGTCATCAAAAAGTTTTGCACCATCATCGTTAAATGTGAGAGCCACATATGCAGAACCAGTGTTTTGATCAAATTGTACTGATGCTGTTTTGAGATATCGTCCTGTGAGTCCTGTTGAAACATATTGTGCATACGGATCAATTGCAGCATTTACTTTGCCATCAGCACCAACAGTGAGTGTTTGTGGAGTAGAAGTTGCACTTTGTAAACGGAAATCAAGCGTTGGAGTTTTTCCAATTGTGTCTTCGGCAGATTGCACGTCAGTCACACCGGGGAGATCGACAACCAATTGTTCACCAGAACCTTGTGCTCCAATTCCACCCTCTTTGACTTGTACGAGTGGTTCGAGAACTCCGAGAACTCCAGAAACTTGTTTTGAGTTCACACGAGCAAGCACAACATTACGGAGAACTTGCATTGAATCAGAAACTTCAGTTTTTGGAATTGCAGACACATCTGCATCGTATACCAAGTGTGTACCACCTGAGAGGTCGAGACCAAGTGTAAATGGCATTTGATGCTTTTCAAAAAAGCTTGTCAAAACTGCAGGTCTAGCTGGAACATGCCCATTTACGGGTTGAGATTTATACACAAAAAAGCCGATAATAATGCCTAAAATGAGCACGGAAAGCGCACCAAGTCTTTGTTTTATCATAGGCCTTATTTTACAGAAAAATGGGACAATTGCAAACGTAATTCGGGGCGCGGCCGAAGGCCGCGCCCCGAATTGTATATATTACGCCGTCTTCCAATTTGAGAGCTTTTCTACCACAAAATCAACGAGTGATGAAAAAAGAAGCCCGAGAATCATTCCCCCGAGAATATCGAGTGGTGAATGCACTCCAGCAAGTACCCGACAAATACAAATCGTCATCGCGGTTACAATTGCAAACGCACCAGCCTTTTTTTCGATAAAGAAAAGTGTAAATGCCATTGCAAAATAAAACGACGCATGACTCGACGGAAACCCATATCCAGACAAATTAAGAAGTGGGTGCAAATCCACATTGTACATTGCAGGTCGACCAATCATAAACGTGTTTTTAAAAATTACACTAAATATATATGCGCCAAAGGAAGTAAAAAGAAGTATAAAAATATCTCCTGCTTTTTTGAAAAGTTCTTCTACTCCCGAAAATGCATCATGATATGAAAATTTACGAACCATCAAAAAAACAACACATGAGATCGCCATCACGACGCCGAGTGTCGTCGCACAAAAAACGATTACATCCGACCATGGTGGCACAACAGTGTTTGTAAAATTAACGGGAACTTGTGTAAGAAAATGCATATATATTAGTATACTATTTTTATAATTTTTATGACATTCGCTCTGCAGACATGACCACGTTTTGCATAAGCATGGCGACAGTTACCGGCCCCACACCACCTGGTACAGGACTCAACATACTCGCAACATTTTCCACAGAATCTCGATCAACATCTCCAGCAATTCCCCCATTTGATTCTGATGTACCTGCATCTATAAGCACGACACCATCTTTGAGCATGTCACCTTTGATTAAATTCGCCTCACCTGTCGCAGAAATAATAATATCCGCAGATTTCAAAATCTCATTTTTGTTTTGTGTTTCAATATCAATCACTGAAACAGAAACTCCAATTTTGTGCAACAAATGAACCACAGGTTTGCCGACAAGCATTCCCTGCCCCACCATTACAACTTTTTTTTCAACAAGATTTATATCGATTGCTTCAAAAATTTTCATGATTGCAGCTGCGGTTGGAAAAACAAACACTGGATTATCTGCGTAAAATTTATTTGACGCCTCAGTGCTAATCGCGTCTACATCCAAAGAAACTGGCACACAATCAAGCACTCGCTTGACATCAATGTGAGCTGGAAGTGGAAGTTGAATGATGAGTCCTGCCATATGTGGGATTTCCGATATTTTTTTGATTTCAGAAATGAGTTCGTCTGTTGTGATTGATTCAGGAAATACAGCAGGATGAGTTTGAATTCCAATATTCTCAGCTGTACGATTTTTCATCTGCACATATTGAAGCGATGCAGGATCGCTACCCACAAGCACATCACAAAAAATTGGCACAAACGACAAAGCCTCCACGCGTGCCTGAAGCGTTATAAGTATTTCATCTCTAATTTTGCGTCCGTCGATAATTTGCATATACGTGTGATACTAACATAGTTTTTCCAAAAAATAATTACAACCCTTCAAATTCTTTGGTTAGGTCCTCGGGGTGGATTGGCTTGGTGCCACGACGCATTGAGGAGAGAATTCCAAGTGCGCCGAATTCTACGATCAGGTGCGAACCGCCATAACTCATAAACGGAAGCGGAATTCCGGCCACAGGCAGAAGTCCCATATTCATGCCGATATTAACGAGAATGTGTGCAATAAAAAGTATCATCACACCCGAAGCAAAAAGTGATTCGAAATTTCCTTCACCGTGCATGCCAATCGAAAGAATTCGAAACAGTAATAATCCGTAAAGAAGAAGCAGTAATATGGCGCCGACAAATCCCCACTCCTCGGCAAAGGCAGCAAAAATAAAGTCAGTTTGATATTCTGGTAAATATCGCAAACGTGATTGCGTGCCGTATCCAATACCTTTACCAAACCAACCACCCGATCCAACAGCAATCACCGCTTGGTGCACATTGTAGCCGGAGCCATGAATATCTGTGAGTGGATGGATGAAGTTTGTCACACGAGCTTTTTGGTATGGCGCAAACACAAATGTCCATAATATAAAAAATACAAAAATTCCTGCCCCGACGAGAAGTGCAATATGGCGTTTTTTGACCCCTGCAACCAAAATCATACCGAACCAAATAAGCCCGAGTGTCATAGAAATTCCGAAATCCGGCTCGAGAAAAATAAGCACAAATGGTATGAGAAAATATGCAGCAGAAATAAGTAAATGCTTCACCTCACCGATAGCGATATGCCGACGAGAAAAATATTTTGCAAGCACAAGTATCAAAATAATCTTTACAAAATCAGATGGTTCAAATGAAAAAAAACCAAATGAAAACCAACTTCTCGAACCATTAAGCGAGTGTCCTACAAACAACAATAGTAATAATAAAAAATTAAAAAACAAAAATAAAAAAACCAGAACTTTCGTCTTTTTTACAATACTTATATCGATAATCGACATAATAAAAAACCCACACAGCGCGATAGAAATCCAAATAATTTGTTTACCAAAAAAAGTACTATCTTCACCATATGACTGCATCGTCAAAAGCCCAGCCAAAGCTATCGGCAAGGTAAACAAAAGAAGCATCCAATCAATTTTAGATAATAATTTTTTAAATTCCATATTATTTAATCGCACCCGTACTAAACACATCAATGATTGGTATAATTTCGTATCGAACTACCGGATTAGCAAATGGTCGTGGCCACGTAAAATATATTGGCAAATTTCCTCCAGCAGTAAGTTCGTGAATATATGTTTTGGATACACTCACTGCATTGTCATCTTTGTCATACAAAATCGCGGCAACTTGTACATTTTTGAGAGGAATGATCGGCGATTTATTATTGACCGTCACGAGCAATCGCTGTGTCGATGAACTTGTATTGAGTGAAATATCTGATGTACCAATACGCAAGCTACTAATATTAGGAGCGATGTGTTGCCATGAGACTGTGGGTGTTTTCCACTCAAATGTCGTCGTACCTACAATTGCAGTTCCTGTTTTAATTCCTGTTTCGATGATTGCATATCTACCCGATGGTGGAATCATTGCCGTACCATCTACGCGAGTGATATAGGTTCCCTTCGTATCATACAAACGGAATTCATATGGCATTGCAGTAATCGCTGCACTGTTTTGGTTTTCGATATAGGCAACTGCATTATACACATCGTCAGAAATGAGAAATGATCGATACCAAAGTATCGTCGGCTTTTTTACATCAGACGTACATAAATTTACACAGCCACCTCCGCAGTCCACACCAGTTTCGGTTCCGTTTTGTTTGTGATCACTACACGTCGGTGCTTGAAAAATAATCGGAGCCACATACGCAAAAACCACTCCGGCAAAAACCAAACACAAAAGCAATATAATAAATAGTTGTCTACGAAATGACCAGGACATGTCTATACAGTATAAACGAGAACGTGATAAAAACCAAAACACACATTTAAATATGTGTGTTTTGGTTTTTTATTCGCTTTTTTCGTGTTAAATATTTTGTCCTGGCGGCTAGCTACTTTCCCCATATAAATGAGTATCATCACCACTACAAGGCTTAACTTCTCTGTTCGGAATGGGAAGAGGTGTGACCCTTGCGTCAAACCACCAAGACAAACCATTCAACACGAAATTTTACTTTTTTGTTTTTGTAATTTTTATTGTATGTATTATTTAAGTCCGTTTAAAAAAAACGGGTGTGATTTTCACAGTTCCTAATAGGAAATCGGGCAATTAGTACATCTCGGCTGAACACATCGCTGTGCGTACACCTAATGCCTATCAACGTAATCATCTCTTACGGCCCTCATGCGAATTCTAATCTTGGAGCTGGCTTCCCACTTAGATGCTTTCAGTGGTTATCCGTGCCCGACGTAGCTACTGAGCAATGCCACGGGCGTGACAGCTCATACACCAGAGGTCAGTTCATTCCGGTCCTCTCGTACTAAGAACAAATCTCCTCAAAATTCGAACGCCTGCAGTAGATAGGAGACCAACCTGTCTCACGCATCTATGTTTTACATCAACTTCAGGAGTTGAACCTTCATTACTGAAGGGATCGGACTATAGCTTCATCCACAATTATTGTGAACTGCTGACGTTTAGTCTCTACGAGTGCAAGAAAATTTTGCGTCGCGATGATGCGACGTAAGTGTTCCCTTACTTCTCTCGGTATTGCCCTCACTTACGTGATGGGGTTCCACCGATATTAGTCAGCTTCTTCCATGACATTTTAAAATCATGGACCGCCGTGTCTTGTACATACTGTACAAGAAGTTGTTTTCAGATTTCCATTATCGTCTGGGGACGATAATTTTATAAACAGTGCTACATAAATTTATTGTCTTGCGACATGTTCTTTTTTGTATGCTTCTCGATGGGTTCAGACTGTTAAAACCACGACACAATGTGTCATGAACTTAACGGTCTGAACCCAGCTCGCGTACCATTTTAATTGGCGAACAGCCAAACCCTTGGGAGCTTCTCCACCCCCGGGATATGGTGAGCCGACATCGAGGTGCCGAACTCCGCCGTCGCTATGAACGCTTAGGCGGAACTAGCCTGTTATCCCTAGAGTAGCTTTTGTCCGTTAATCTTCCATCGTATCTAATACGAATGGTCGGTTCACTTGATTCTGCTTTCGCACCTGCTCGTCATGTCCGACTTGCAATCAAGCTAGCTTGTGCTCATACACTATCGGCACGGTTTCCATTCGCGCCTAGCTAACCTTTAAACCCCTCCGTTACTTTTTAGGAGGGTGCCGCCCCAGCAAAACTGCCCGCCAGGTACTGTTCCTTTACGTTTTTGCCGTAAGGGTTAGAACATACAATCTAACAGAGTGGTATTTCACTGACGAGTATTACATCACCGAGATGATGCACATAACCTCTCCCACCTATTCTACGCAGTTAAACCGTATGCTCAATACCAAGTTGCAGTAAAGCTTCTAGGGTCTTTTCGTCTATCTGCAGGTAACCGGCATCTTCACCGGTACTGTATTTTCACCGAGCTAATCCTCGAGACAGTTCCCCACTCATTACACCATTCGTGCGCGTCGGAACTTACCCGACAAGGTATTTCGCTACCTTAGGACCGTTATAGTTACGGCCGACATTCACCAGGGCTTACAACAATCTGCACGCAGCACTTCGCATTCAATTGTTTGAATGAAAAGTGCTGCGCACCGCCGTTGGTTGACCTTCTGGCATTGGTCAGGTGTCACCCCCTATACTTCCTCTTACGAGTTCGCAGGGAGCTGTGTTTTTGGTAAACAGTTGGCAGGGATACTTTCGCTGCGGCCTCTCAACTTAATGAGAGGCAAGCCTTATTCCGAAGTTACGGCTGCTTTTTTGCCGAGTTCCTTGAGGATCTATCACTCGTTCGTCTTGGTCTGCTCGACCTGATCACCTGTGTCGGTTTGCGGTACGGTTTCTTTTTTGTTAGAGCTTAGAGACTTTTCTCGGAAGTGTGCTTTATAGACTTTGCTCGGGCGTACCCTCGCATTGACATGTACCTGTGGTAGCCACATTAAAGTGAGCTGTCCGGATTTGCCTAGACAGTACCGTCGATACACATACAAAAATCCAATAATCTGCTCTATATACTACCCTTCGTCATCCCATCGCACAAAAAAGAAGTTCAGGAATATTAACCTGATGTCCATCGAGTTCGGCTTTCGCCATTCCCTTAGGACCGACTAACCCTAAGCTGATCACCGTTGCTTAGGAAACCTTGATCTTTCGACGGGAGGGGCTCTCACCCTCCATGCGGTTACTTGTGCCAACATTCTTACTTCTGTACGCTCCAGATTGGGTCACCCCTTGTCCTTCACAGCAGAACAGAATACTCGCCTACCACTTTAGGTTATATAAATATAAATTAAAATCCTCAGTTTCGGTAATACGCTTAGCCCCGATTATCTGCGGTGCGAAATCTCTCGATGAGTGAGCTGTTACGCTTTCTTTAAATGATGGCTGCTTCTAAGCCAACATCCTCATTGTCAGAGAAATATCACCTCCTTAAGATGCACTGAGCGTATATTTAGGGACCTTAACTTGAGATCCGGGCTCTTCCCCTTTTGACCTGTGGAGCTTCGCCCCCACGGTCTAACTGCTAAGCTCTAACTCACGGTATTCGGAGTTTGATTGGTGTAGCGAGATTGCTCCCTGTCTAAACCATCCAGTGCTCTACCCCCGCGAGGAACACTTAACGCTAGCCCTAAAGCTATTTCGGCGAGAACCAGCTATTACCAGGTTCGATTAGCTTTTCACTCCAATCCACATGTCATCCGAATGCGTTGTACGACATACCGGTTCGGTCCTCCATCACTCTCTCGAGCAACTTCAACCTGCACATGGATAGCTCACCTGGTTTCGGGTCTTATGTGTAAGACTTATTTTTGCCCTATTCAGACTCGGTTTCCCTACGGCTCCGGAGATTTAGGCTCCATGACCACGCCATACACATAAACTCGTTGGCTCATTCTTCAATAGGCACGCCGTGACGGACTACACACACAACATAATAAAAATTACGTGGCGTGTGTAGCCCGCTCCGACTCCTTGTAAGCATATGGTTTCAGATCTATTTCACTGTCCTCTCGGACTACTTTTCACCTTTCCCTCACGGTACTAGTTCACTATCGATCTCTAAAAGTATTTAGCCTTACCGGTTAGTTCCGGTAGATTCCCTCAAGCTTTTCGTGTCCTGAGGTACTCAAGAACAGTAACTAATGAGACATATAATTTTCAAATACGGGACTATCACCCTCTTTGGTATTCCTTTCCAGAAATTTCTTTTAACTATACGTTTTGTAACTCATTCCTTCTTAAAAGAGGCGTTACTGCCTTACAACCCCTCGCGTATTGTATTGCTACAACACACTCGGTTTGGGCTTCTTCGCGTTCGCTCGCCGCTACTAGCGAAATGCTTTTTTTAGTTTATTTTCCACCAGGTACTAAGATGTTTCAATTCCCTGGGTGCGCACCGCGTTACTGAGTAACGACGGTAATTAAGGTTTACTTAATTGGGTTTCCCCATTCGGACATCTCCGGATCAAAGATTGTTTGGCATCTCCCCGAAGCTTATCGCAGCCACACTACGTCCTTCATCGCCTTTTAGAGTCTAGGCATCCACCATATGCTCTTACATTCCTATTAGGAACTGTAAAAATCACTTAATTCAAAAACAATAAATTGTTTTTGAAACATACATTACATTTTTGACTGAACAGATTTTCAAAACCGCTTCTGAATTTCTGTTCTTAAATCGATGTGCGATTTCGCGGTGAGCGAAATTTGTCCGCACATAAATCGTCCTCTTACCTACCCATAGACGAAAAGACTAAAACTCTTTTGCTGGGTGATAAGAATTAAATTGTCAGAGATTTGGTCGTGCAGTCAATTTCCTAATAAAAAATCCGCCTTATGGGCGGGCAACAAAACGAAAACGTTTTGTCTACCGCTTAAGTTTGGATAAATTACTGTTTCTATTCATGCAAGGACGAGTATACACGAGTGGAATTCAGATGTCAAATGCTTTTGAAACTATCCCAAATACAACGAGGGGCGGCCTTCGGCCGCCCCTCGTTGTATGCATTTTTAATGCCTATTTTTTAAACATTTTTTACACAAATTTTTAGATATCTTTTTGCAAAAATTAAACCAAAATTACATAGGTTTTACGTGCTCTGAAACTTTCTCAATCGCACGTGCAGCAGCATCACGTCCACCCAAACCAAATGCAAGTCCTCCAGCGATTGAAAGCATTGCTACAAGTCCAGTGAAAATAACACTCATGTAATAATCAGCGATTTGAAGTTGTGAAAGTGCCCAAATAAATGCAAATACATAAATTGCATAACGAGTAAGTGTTCCGAGAAATCCTGCGTAACGGAGACCACCAGCACGAGAACTTGAAGCAACAACTTTACCCATGAAATCAGCAATAACAATTGCGATTATGAGAATAAGTGCAGCTGCGATTACATGTGGCAAATAACCAATGATATCGTTTTGAATAAACATTGTTACAGCAGTAAGCTGGAAGAATGAAAGCGATGCCATTAGGAAAACTGCGATGATGAACCATTTAACAAGTCCACCGATAAAACCACCAACATTTAATTTGAGCCCAGCTTTGGTCATTACATCATCCACACCAGCACCCTCGAGAACTTTATCAATCTTAAGAGATGTAATAACTTGCGCAACTGCCTTTCCAATAACTGATCCTACAATCCATCCGATAATGAAAAGAATTATTGCAAAAAGAAAACCTGGAACAAAATGAAGAAAGCTACCCCAAATCTCATACAATGAACCTTGGAATCCACTTCCATAACTGTTAAAAATATCCATAGTGCCTTTTACTCCATATCCGTAAAATAATTAACGGAAAGAAGATTTATTTTTATTACTAACTATTAATAAGATTGATAAAAGGTTTCGACTCCTTTATCAATCTAATTATACCGCTTTTTAAGGCACATGGAATAGATATGTGGATAAACTCCTACACTGCGACCCGTACGCAAACAAGCTCAGGATCTACGTGATTACACTGCGACTTGTGGAACTTGCTCGAGAAGTGAACCTTGGTTGATTGCAGTTTCGTGAGGGAAATCAATGACATCGCGGATGAGCTTGTCATACATACTTGCACGATAAACAAATTCCCCCGTTTCAAATGCAGCGTATGAAATTTCTTTTCCAATTTCTGCTTCGAGCGAACGTATGATTCGTTCTACAACAGGACGGCGGAGATTATCCCCCACCAACAAAAGATCGAGCTTGGCATTTGTAGTATGAGTAAACACCCCAGAGAGCAGTAATAATTTAATTCTTCCTGAACGTTTAAATTTACGAGCAAGTTCTACTTTGTCGACAAATTCAGTTCCAAAAAGTAAATTGGTAAGTGATGTGGTGTATTCAAATTTTGGATCAAACATCCAACCCTCAATCATCTTTCCATTCTGTCGTTCTTTTTTTCGTTTTATAAAATGAGACTTTGAAAGTACTGCGAGCTCGCGACGCACAATTGTCGAGGAAACATTACTTCGTGTCGCAACTGCAGATGAAACAAAAACATTTTCTTGATTAAGTAAAAACAAACGCATAATTTTGACTCGAGCGGGAGAGTTAAAAATTGAACCTAGTGTATCTGTAGACATGCGCCGATTATAAGCTAGAGTTTCAAAAAACGCAAAACGCCCGGGTTTCGGCAAAGCCGAAACCCGGGCGTTTTTAAAAACAGTAACTTTTGCTCCCTGGCAGAATTTGTCCATGTGGGACAAATTCTGCACCTCCGCAAAAGTTCTTTGAAATAATCCTGCGGATTATTTCAAAGTAACTTTTGCTCCGGCCTCTTCAAGAGATTTCTTGAGAGCTTCTGCATCAGCTTTTTTCATGCCTTCTTTAAGCATAACTGGTGCGCCATCAACGAGGTCTTTAGCTTCTTTCAAACCAAGTGCGAGAGCTTCTTTAACAACTTTCATAACTGGGATTTTTGCTTCACCTGCAGAAGTCAATTCTACTCCATAAGAATCTTTTTCTTCAGCAGCTGCTGCTCCGGCAGCTGGTGCAGCAGCGACAGCTGCAGCAGAAACTCCGAATTTTTCTTCGAGAACCTTTACGAGTTCGTGAAGTTCAAGAACAGTCAAACCATCAATCTTTTCGATCAAATCTTTAAATTTTTCCATAATAGTAATTTATATTTTTTAATAATAACAAAACCTACGCGGTTTTAGTCTTAGCAATTTCACTAAGTGCAACAACGAATTGTTGAATTGGTGAATTGATAATGTTGAGAACTTGTGCCAAGAGAACTTCACGTGAAGGAATTGTTGCAATTGACATCATGCGAACTGCATCTACATATTCTCCATCAAAAACTCCTCCTACAATTGTTGGTGTTGTTTTTCCTTTTGAAAATGTAAATACTTCACGAGCTGGAGAAAGTAAATCTGCAGCAAATGCAATACCTACTTCACCTTTGATTTCTGGCATAGTCCCTTTCAAACCTTTTTGATCCAACACGCGAGTGAGCAAAGTCTTTTTTGCAACCTTGTATCCCACACCTGCATTTCTCAAATCACGACGAAATGTGTTTGTTGCTCCAACAGTCAAACCTTTGAAGTTAACAAAAACAATTGTCTTTGAATCAGCAAGAAGTGTTTCCAATTCGGCAACAACTTCTTTTTTCTTGTTTTTTGTAAGTGCCATATATCTTTCGTTTATAAAATAAAAAAAACGGCCTAAGCCGTTACCGAGGACAAAAGTCCTCATCGACCATTCCATAGGGCTTCTCTGGTTTTTACCCCAGTGCCTATGTTCTTTACGGCAAATTCATACTAACCCAAAATGAAATAAAAGTCAAAATTACTTACTATGTACAGTAGCCTTAGAAGAACTCCCATTTGTAACTGCCGGTGTAATTCCAGCGAGTGGGTCGCGATGGTTTGAATAATTTACCCACACCAAAAACCCGAGACCGATCGCAGCCATGAGTACTAATCCGAGAAGCATTGTGATGAAGTGTTTTGCATACATAGCTGTTTATTATTTATTACCTACTATTATAGATTATTTTTGAAATATTTGAAATGACTTTCTCGGATTCATCGAGCGTTTTACTTTTTGTCATTACACACAAAAGATATGGGGCATCACTTGGATACACATATCCGCAATCATGCAATTCAACTACCAGTAGGTTCTGTAAGTCCGAGATCTTTGTATACTTGCGACAAATAATTATCGTCAATATTTGCAAGAAGTACATTCATTGCTTCATTATCAGAATCAACAATCATTCTGTGTATCAAATCGTTTATATACAAAAATCATGTATGATTTTTTAATATAATCTTTGAGTGTCATACAGAAATCATATACTAAATAAACCATATATAAAAGTAGTCAGACCGCACATACCCTCAAAAGCTTCCTTTTTTGCCAATATTTGGCATACTAGAACCATGATTCATGGATTACTAAAAAAGTACAAATCGCACATAGTTTTTCTTGGTGATATTGCAATTTTTTTTGCAGCACTTGCTTTAACGATATGTTTGCGCTACGAACCAAATTCATTCAAAAATGCACTTTTTTTGCACATACAACCATTTAGTGTACTTTTGGTACTTTGGCTTTTTGTATTTTATGCAGTGGATTTGTATTCATATACAAGTTGGAAAATTACACCCCAAAACATCCGCAAATTCATAATCGCATTTTTCTTAAATTTCTTTTTATCAATCAGTATGTTTTATATGTTTGGCAGTTTTTTTAAACTAACTCCAAAAATTAACTTATTAGTATTCTCACTATTTTTTATAATTTTTGATTCCACATGGAGACTCTCTGTCGCAAAAATTCTCTCACTCAAAAACAACAAAAAAACAATTGCGCTCTTTTCGCAATCACCACTTTCAAAGGAAATTATTGATCACTGCAAACAACATCCTCAGCTGGGATACACCGTGGAATTACATTCTGAAACAGAATCAATCTCATCAGCACAAGGCACTCACAAAAATAAAGTACTTATCCTTATTGATAATTCATATTTAAACAACAGCTTGGCGACAAAAACATTGTATGAATTACTCGGACAACACATTGAAGTAGAATTTTTAACAGAATTTTATGAAAACTTACTCGGCAAGATTCCTCTATCAGAAATCAAAGAAGAATGGTTTATTCAAAAAATAAAATCAGATAAAAATTTTTACGAAACAACAAAAAGAATTTTTGATGTATTTTTTTCAGTTTTTTGCATAATTATTTTTTCACCATTATTTTTGGTATTTTTTATTCTCATACCAATTACCTCTCGCGGACCTGCGATTTATAAACAAAAAAGAGTCGGTCGTGACGATAAACTTTTTACAATATACAAGTTTCGCAACATGTATAGCGAAAAAGATAAAAACCCTGACAGTACAGGAAATGCTCCGACCTGGTGGAAAAAAGACGATTCTCGCGTAACCCCACTTGGAAAATTTTTACGCAAAACACATTTTGATGAACTCCCCCAATTATTCAATATACTTCGCGGAGAAATGTCTGTAGTCGGCCCACGACCAGAACGTCCGGAATTTGTTGAGAGTTTAAAGAAAAACATTCCACATTACTTTATGCGACAAACGGTTACACCCGGACTTACTGGATGGGCACAAATAATGTTTCGTTATGCAAACACAATCGATGAATCAAATCAAAAATTTGAATATGATTTGTTTTATATCAAAAACAGAAACACACTACTAGATATTCATATTATCGTAAAAACAATTCAAATAATTTTCAAATCCGAATAGTATGAAAAAAATAAAACAATTTCTTTTTGTAAATTCGAGCGAAAAACAAACAGTTATAAAAAATACTTTTTGGCTTTTTGTAAGTGAAGTCGGAATGAGAGTTTTGAAATTGTTTATTTTTATTTACGCAGCTCGTACACTTGGAGTTTCAGAGTGGGGTGTATTTTCATATGTATTAGCACTCATTGGAATATTTGCGACAATATCAGATATTGGAGTTAATTCCATACTCACGAGAGAAGTCGCAAAGAAAAACGAAGATGGAAAACAATACATATCGACAAGCTTCTTTTTAAAAATAATATTATCTCTCATTGCGTGCATAGCTTTTTCTATCTTTGCTTTATTTGTAAAAAATACAAGTGAAATAAAATCACTCCTACCTATTGCAATTATCATCCTCTTGCTCGACAGTATACGAGAATTTGGTTTTTCGATAAATCGAGCATTCGAAAAAATGGAAACCGAAGCTTTTACCAAACTAATCGCAACGATAGTTTTGGTTATTTCAGGTTTTATTTTCATATCACGTAGCCACACAGCTCTCTCCTTTATTGATTCATATCTCGTAGGATCAATCTTTGGGGCAACGATAATGTATTTTTCTTTACGTTCTCATTTTTTAGAAATAACAAAAAATTTCAACAAAAATTATCTATTCCCTATTCTAAAAGAAGCTTGGCCGATTGCTATCATTTCTGGTTTTGGAATTATCATGTCAAACATCGACACAGTATTTCTCGGAATCTTTCGAGGAAACACAGAAATTGGAATTTATTCTGCAGCGCAAAAAATACTTCCAATCGTATATATCATACCAGCATTGCTAAGCACGGCACTTTTACCTATTTTTTCCAGACTTACAAAAACTGATCCGAGTAAAATAAATAGCCTAACGAGCAAAACAATAAAAACAACAATACTAATATCAGTACCATTTGTCATTGGCGGTATCATCCTTGGTACTCCACTTATCACTGTTTTATTTGGACAACAATATATTCAATCAGCACCATTATTTAAAATAATGATTTTAGCTCTCGTGACTGGTTCAATAGGAAATATCTTGAGTAATGTATTGTTTGCACAAAATCAACAGAAAAAAATAATGCATTTTATTATCATAGGAGCAATTACAAACTTTGTACTTTGTTTTTCTTTGATACCATTTCTTGGAACGTATGGTGCGGTATTTTCTGTAGTTATTTCTCAGACATTAATCAATGTTCTTTTGATTATTGATTTCAAAAAAAATAATTCAACAAAAATAAATCTTGAATTAAAAAAGACAGTAATCGCATTACTTGCATTAACAATCTCAATTATTTTTCTTCAAAAATTTGTTAATTTATATCTCACCATCTTGTTGTCTTCTGGTGTATATTTGGCTACGCTTGTAGCTTTAAAAGAACAAATAATTACTGATATCTATGATATCTTAAAAAATTAATTTTATACTGACGTATACACATCATTAGTTTTTTTAGTCATATCCTCGATATTGAAATGATTGACCACACGCTCGTGTGCATTTTTGGAAAAACGATTATACAAATCGTTATCTGAATAAATTTTCTTTATTGCAGTATGCAAAGATTCTGAATCCATCGGTGGCACAACAAAACCTGTTTCATTATCCATGTTTACATATGATGTACCTGTCCCCAATTCCGTAGAAATAACGGGCTTACCAGCAAACATGGCCTCAAGTAAAACAAGTCCTAATGCTTCACTTCTATAAATCGAAGGCAATACAAATATATAACACGCGCAATACATAGTATTTAAGTCTTCAAAGGACTGATGCGAAATAAAATGTATTTTATTTTCTAGGCCCAATTCCAGAGAGAGAGCAATCAATTTTTCTTTCTCTTCTCCGTCGCCAACAATAACCAGGTTTTTGTCTATATCCTTCATTGCTCTAATTAAATATTCCACCCCCTTGTATGGACTCAACCTACCGACAAAAAGCACAAAATCTCCGTATTTTTTTTTACATTCTTCTATCTTTTCTTTTGAGACAGACGAAAAACGGTCTTTTTCAATACCACAGTTAACAACGACACATTTATCTTTGTATGCACGGAGAGTCGGTGACGAGTTCAAAATATTTGGACTCTCAACTATTATTTTTTTTGCTCTGCGTAACGAAAAATTTACAAAAAAATTAATAATTGGCATCACCATTCTCTGTCGATACACATCACAATGGTAGTGTACGACAAGTGGCTTTTGGGGTCGGTAAAGAAAAAGAGCAATATCAAATAATGGAAATGGATAATGTGACACGATCACATCCGCATCTTGTGATACCTTTTTAAAGGTTCTAAAAAAATCTAAAGATATAGGCATACCCCAAAACACTCCGAAACTTGCAGTGCGATACACATTAGCAGTATCAATTTTTTCAACCGATGATGAACCTTTGCGAGTACAGCATAAAATATTCATATCGTGTCTACTCGACAAGCCTTGAGTAATCTGCCTGAGTGTTGTTTCGATCCCGCCGATTACTGGATAATAAAATTTATTTACTTGAAGTATTTTCATAATATTAAATATTTTTAGGTTTATTTCTGCTCCACTTAGAGACAATAAATTTTTTCATATATTTCCAATTTTCCATATTTGTTTGGATTTTCATTCTTTTATCTTTCATTTTTTTGAATTTCTGTAACGCATCAATTTTGGCTTTAATCACCACAAACCGATCTTCCCTGTTTTGAAAAAACTTTACAAAAAATAATCCAACCTGAGCAACAAAAATAAAAATTGAATTTATAAGCACAAAACTAAGAGGTAAATCTTTCAAAAGAACGTAGATATTATTCCGCTGACCCAAATACACTTTCTGTGACGGATCCTGTTTAAAAGTCTTGGAAACTTTGTGGTAAACAACTACTTCTGGAAAATAAAGTGCTCGCCAACCTCGCCATTGCAATCTAAACGAAACATCCATGTCTTCGTAATATGCAAAAAAATCTTCATCAAAAAATTCACCGTCTTTGTTAATTAATTCTTCAATAGACTCTCTCCTGTATATGCACGCACCAGCACAACAACCAAGAATTTCTTTTTCTTCTTGGTAATTTTTAATCGATTCAAATCCTCCTCGATTAAAACCTAAACTATTATTACTGTATACCAAACCAGCGGAATCCAATAATTCTTTATGGTAATACCACACCATCTGTGTCTGAAAACTACCAAACTTTTTATATTCTTCCTTACTAGCAATTTTTAAAAAATTCTCAATAGAATCTTTTTTTAAAACAGTGTCATTGGTTAACAAAAATACATATTCGCAATCTTTATCCTTAATAGCCTCTTTGATTGCAAAATTAGCGCCTCCTGGAAAGCCATTATTCTCCTGGTTATATGCATACCTAAACCCAGGAAATTCTTTTTGTAAATCGTGCGTTGATGTATCTCTAGAACCATTATCAGCCACAATGATCGATATGTCTTTGTTGTCTATGTACTTCAAAGAATCTAGACACTCTTTTGCGTCTTCGTAGTTATTATAATTTAATACAACAATGTTTAGTAAGGCCATATATTATAAATATTTTTGAAATTCTTTATTCCAATCCACCGCTGGTGACACAGTTTTACTTTCGAGATGAAGTGCTATTGAAGGTACCGGTGTCCATATTTTGTATTTTGGAGAAAATATATTTTGAGCAGGTGTATAAAACCAAGTACAAGCCAACACATAGCATTCAAATATTGAAGTAAATATTTTTTTAATAAGATTGAAAATATTAAAAATTTTAGTTTTTGTTATAGAAAACCAAAGCGAAACATCTGGATTACCTTTGCAATAACTTCTGAAAGTTTTTTCATTTTTTCTAAGCAGTTTTTTGGTTGTCAAAAAAGTCAGGCAGGTTGAGCCGACCGACATCCAATGTCTTTTTTTAGAGAAGGCCATTTGAACCTTATAATCATGCAGTGATCTAGTATAAATATCCAAATGATCAAATGGTGAAATAAAATGCACATCATTTCTTGATTTCATAAAATCAAGCATTTCGATAAACGTATTTGGTAAATAAAAATAATCATCTTCTGCAAAATATACATATTCACTATCGTTTTGTTCGAGAAGATAATCAATTTGTTTACCAAAAGTAGCGTAATTCCCCACCCCACTTAAATTAACCAATTCCAAATCTTTTTCATTAAAATATTTTTTAAATAATTCTTCATACTCTTTTGGACAATTATCCAAGAGAACTCTCATTTTAAAATTTAAATCGCCGAGTGAATCTCGAAAGGATCTGAGACAAAGTTCTGATAATTTAAATTTATCATCAGCAAAAATAACCGGGTCTTTAGAAACCTTTGGATATATTCTGTAGCATATAACAATATCTTTTTTATCTTGATTGGACATATTATTTTTTCTTTCTCTTGATAAATGCTCTGATTTTAAAAAACATAGCGGGAGAAATTTTTCTAATATAACCTAACACAAATTTTTTGTATATAGTTATTTTTATAAATTTTATTGTTGAACGCCATTTAAAAACATAATTTCCATATTTTAATTGTGTAAATCCATGTCTGTCGTATTGATGAATTGTATTAACAACTTTGCCGAATCTATCTGTAATTTGACCTGCTTTGTTTGTATATACTTTTTTCTCATAACCCAAAGTCAAAACCGGAGAATAATGATTTTTAAATGTAGCAGAATTTGGAAGCATTCCATTCCAAAGAAGATAATTAAATATAAATTGATCGTCAGCAAATTTATTTTTGAGTTTAATAAATTCTTCCAACAAAAGAGTTACATAATTTTTCATTTCTTGCCCAGAACCTATGATTGTACCTGCGCAGGCAATAAGATTATCACCTATCTTATCCATTTCTTCCTTGCTATAAGATTTCAAAATACCCACAGCGTTGTGTTCAGATTTTTTTATTGGCCATTCTTCCGACTCCAAAAAACAACATAATTTACCATTGATTTCAAAATCAAAAGGGTCTTTTTGGAAAACCACATCTCGTATATCAGTAAGCATTATGTTTTCATAATTTTGAGTGGAGTTCCTCAGAAATAGATAATAAACCACATACCGAAACGAGAAGAAATTTTTTTCCAGTACTAAATCTTTGGTAAGAATTCCCATATCTTTACTGTATTTTTCCTCTAAATACGGAAATTTTTCTTCAAATTTAATAAGCTCAATATTGTGACTTGCGAGCTTTTTGAGAGTATCGTCGTCTATATTATTATAGAAAAAAATTGTTTTATCCTTATACCCACTATGCTTCAACGAAGACACAAAGGGTTCGAGGTCAACCCAATCATAATTTTTTATTAAACCCAAAATTGCATTTGTTTTTTTCATATAATAGATGACTACGTATTATCTAGCATTTTTTGTTCGATACATAAAAACTTTTAAAAAAATCTCATATCCACAAAGCGACAAAACAAAAGTCATAATATTCTTTTTGTTTATATGAATTGACAATGCTTTATACATAAGTTTTCTCCCTTTGTTTAACTCTCCACCCAAAAAATATAGCACACCGATCCATTTGATTTGCTGTGCATAAATTTTCTTACTAAAACTATATATATCAAGATGTTTTTTAAGTAAAAGCTCCTGATCTTTTGCAGAATCCAAACATTTAATTTTTGAAGTCAAACCACTTGTATTGTCATTATGGATATAATATCTAAACAAAGGTTTAGATATTCCATAAAAATTTCCGGCTTTCAAAACTGATATTGCGAGATCGATATCTCCTGCCACTTTGAAACGTTCATCGAAAACAAAATCAATTTTATCAAACAAACTTTTTTTAATCATCAAAGTATTCGGAATCAAAGACCAATTATTTTCCAAAAAAGCATCAATTGCTTGTTTGGAATTTAGAGTTCTATTAAAATCCTTGTTTCTCATCGAAACATATCTCACTCCAAATTTATCAACTTCACACAAGCAAGCCACAATGTCTACCGTATTATTTTTTAAAAAAACATTATATTGTTCTTCTAATTTTGAATCAAAATATTCATCATCAGAATCCAAAAATGCAACAAATTCTGTGTTTATGTTTTTCAACGCAAAATTATAGGCGTGCATAATACCTTCGTTTTTTTCTATATGTAGATATTTGATGTTTAGGATTTTTCTATCTTTAAAGTAGGTAAAGATTTTTTCGACATCTTCCAGAGAGCCATTGTTTATCAAAACAACTTCAAAATCTTTAATTGTCTGAGTTTCCAAACTTCCAACAGACCTGTACACCAAGTCTGTGTTTTTGTATGCAGGAATAATAACTGAAATTTTTGGCATACGATATCAATTATGATTAATTACCACTATTTATATTGAGCACTGGTATTTTATTACTTGCGTCCATATATGCAAGAATATTTGCATAAATATTCTTTTGCTCTGGGTCGAGAACTGAAAGTTTAGTCATAACTTTATAAAAACTATTAAAATCATTTTTTGTGTAAAAATACTTGAGAAAAATTTGATACGCAGCTTTCAAACGAGGACCATTACCAGCAATCCAATCAGGTGAAGATCCGAGAGCATTAAAGGTATAATCATACTCTGCGAATGCTTCATCATAATACACAGGGTTATTAAAGAACATCAAAACATTAGCCATTTCATAATGAATCGTTATAACGTCAGGATTTGCAGCCACCAGATTTCTCATTATTTTTAGTGCTTCGTATTGTCTACCATGCTGCAAAAGACCTATTGCATACAAATAGATAATATCCTGTCTATTTGATACGAGTGAAAGATCCTTTTTGAAATACATTTCAGACGTTGCAAAATACTGTGAGTTATTTGTAATCTCAGATTTGAGTGAATACCCATCTGCCAAACTCAATATATACGTATAATAACTTGGATGATTCTGTAAATAATCTTCCATTTCATATATAGCTTTATCGATAAGCTCAGTTGATTTACTTGATCCGTTTTGTTGATAGTATCCTGTAGCCTGTCTCAAAAAATCATTACGCAAAATTCCTTCCACGTTACTATCTGGGTTAAAGATAAAATCATCGTTAATTAGTGATGCATAATTCCCTGTAGCCATTGATTCACGCAAATCAGTCAAATATTGACTTGATTGCATGTATGGCACAACCGTCCAATAAAAAAATGCCACGCATGTAAACAATGCAGTCCCTATCGACAAAATCCAAAATATTACAACGCTTAATTTACTTGGTGATGGTTGTGTTTGTGTTTTCTCTTGTTTCATAAATCAAATAAGCAAATATTGCATAAAATGTAATAAAGGTAACTAATGTATCAAATACCGTCAAATTTTGGAGAAAGAACGCTATCCCCCAAAAAACAAACATGGCAATTTCCAAAGAAAATTCTTTTCCTTTTTTGAATGCTTCTCTAAAAAATACAAACCACAAACCAAGGTATGTAATAATACCCAAAATTCCTGACATCAAAAGTACATCCAAAAGTTTATCATGCGCTCGGTCAAACAAACTTTGGTCAAACGAAAACAATCTTGGATTATAAAATTTTTGCCATGCATAAATATAATTATCCCATCCCCATCCAAAAAAACTTCGAGTAATCCCAACCTCGCGTGGATCTACTGCATGGACAGCTATACCAGCATTAACAAAACGAGCCTGCGTTGTGGGATCATTGGTAGATATCAATGCTACACGATTAAGGCCTGGTATATGCGCCCAAACGCTTGAATGTCGTGTAGAAACAAAGATTGCCACAAACACAGCACCTACAACCATACAGTACACAACAAGCCGTCTGAGAGAGATATTTTTATATACAATAATGTTTTTGCTTGCAATACCAAAATATATAAATACTACAATTAACCCAAAAAACATTCCAAGTAACGCTCCTCGAGTTTGTGTCATAAATATCCCAACCAAAGAAATTATGATTGAAACCATACTTGCTGACATTACAAGCGTATTGTTTTTTTTATTTGCCGCACGATAAACCATCACAGCAGAAAAAATTACAAATATTAAATACGTAGCCAAAAATATTGGATTATCAGTCAATGAACCAGGGCGAGCGTTGTTTTGCAAAAAAAACTGAGATGCTTCTACGAGAAAGAGTACTAAACCAGCAAGCATGTTTACGACAAAAAATCGCAACCAATCTTTCTTTTCAAACAAAATCGTAATTAATACAAAAAATATATAGAAAAAGAATAAACCGACGAAGCCTTCCTCTCGCTCAATATTACCGAACAGTGCCATATATCGATCAAACGCAAAAATAGTACTCAGTAGCAGTGCTCCATAAAAAAACGTCATCCATTTAAATACAGAATTTTTCCAAACAGATGATATTTTTGCAATCATTTCATCTCTAAAATTCTTTTTTGCGGCGCATGTAATACAAAAAACTACCACTGCAACAAAAATAAGTCCCCGGAAATACAAGCCCTTTGGAAAGATGTATGGAAATAATGATCCAGACGAATACACAAGTGGCATAAACCCCGTAAGCAAAAGCGCCCACTTCAGAAATGATTTCATATACGCTGTATTTTATCAAAAAAATGAGCAAGATACTACTTGCTAAATTCAGCAAAAATATTCTAATTCTCAATATTTACTAGGGGCATTGTGTGATTTTTTTGTATATAATCTACAATTGTCTGATATGAAGCCTTTTGTTCAGGATCAATACTAATTAATCTTTGTACAGTTTCAGTAAAACGTTTAATATCATTTTGCTTATAGAAATACACAAAAAACTTTAAATACGCTTGTTTAGTAAGTTCGGAGACCATATCAACCTCACTATTTAAAGAAAACTCAAACTGATCCAATGAATCATTGTATTTTTCATAACCAGTAAAATATAGCGCCTGTCCGAGCTGATAATGGTTTTGAGGAATATAAGGATTTGTGACAATAGCTTTATTGAGCAAATCAATAGCTTCTTGATTTCTTCCTTGATTCAAAAGACTTGTTGAGTATCCATATATCACCTCTTGTCTGTTTGGTATAATTTCAAGTGCATGTTTGTAATACTTTTCTGATTCACTTAAATATTCCTTATTAGGATTTAAAGAATATTTAGCATCATATGCTTTTGCAATATTAAAATCATATTCATAAAAATCAGGATGATGTATTGCATATTCAATATTTTTTTGTAGAGCAATATCTAAAAGCGGCAAAAGTGCACTATTTGCAAAAGCCCCAGACCTATACTGAATAAACATTTCGTTTAAAAAAACTTCTCTTACGTATCCTTGTACATATGTTTCTGGTTCAAACATAAAAGCATTCGTGTTAAACGTCGACAGGAGTACACTTGCACGATGCTCTTTTGATGCATTTTGGATATTTTTTAAATATTCTGACATTTGTAAATGAGGGACGAGTGTCCAAGCAAAAAAAGAAACCCCCATAAAAACAGTAGTAACACTCAAACAAATAGCTATTATAATTTTTTTATTTTTTTCTGACATTTGTTTCTATCTTTATATTTTCAGGACTTTCATTTATGGCATATGCCAAAACAACAAAAAATGCCACGTACGTTATGATTGTATCAAAGGCCGAAATATTTTGAATAAAATACGCAACTCCAAAAAACAAAAATACTGAGGCAAGATACACATCTTTTTTGCCAATCTTAAATATCATACCTACAAAGACAATCCATATAAGCACGTATGAACCAAAACCAAGCATACCTGTCATAACAAGCCGATCAAGCAAAAAATCGTGCGCTCTATCAAATATCCCCGAATCAGATGCATAGATACTCGGATCATAAAACTTCTCCCACGCAAAAATATAGTTATCCCATCCCCACCCAATAAGTGTATCCTTAATACTTGATTGTTTTGGACTGATTGCACGGAGTGTAATTTGAGTATTTATCAAACGTGAACGCGTCGTACTGTCATTAATTGAAACCTGAGACAAACGATTCAAACCTGGTATACCTTTCCAAATTTCTGCATTTCTTGTTGAGACAAAAATTCCACCGAGAAGCATGGACACTATCAATAAGCCAACTGCGGTTTTTCTCAAATTAAACTTTTCAAAAGCAACATGTTTTTTACCGACAATAATAAAATAAAAAAGTACGGTAGTTATTCCAGCTATTATTCCAATCAAAACTCCACGCGATTCAGTAACAAGTATTCCCGCAACCGAAATTACAATTGTCGAAATACCCAAAATCGACAAATATACTTTTTTTGATTTTACTCCCTCTCTCCACAAAACAAAAGACGAAAAAATTACAAACAAAAAATACGCCGCGAGAAAAATTGGATTATCAGCAAATGACCCAGGACGAACAATGCCTACAAAAAATTGCATCATTTCATATACAAAAAGAATCCATCCCATCACAGCCGTTAAGCCAAAAAATTTTATCCAATCCCTCTTTTCAAAAAACAGAGCGGTAAGTGCAAAAAAAGAATAAAAAAATGTGAAACTAATAAACCCTTCCCCTCTCTGCAACGTACCAAAAAATGCAATATATTTATCAAATGCAAAAAGCGTACTTAGAGTCAAAAAAATATATGATACAGCTATAACTTTAACTAGTGGTTTTTTATAAAGTATTGATATTTTTTGAGTAAAATCTGTTTTGAATTTTTTATCAAACAAATATGAATATGTTACAAGAAGCATCACGATAAACAAAACCCCTCTCAAAAATATGGTCTTTCCACTCATATAGGGAATCAAAGCTGAATACGAATACGTGATTGGCAGAAATGCAATCGACAACAATAACCAGATAATCACTCTTTTCATACACATTATCATACCAGAAGACAAACAAAAAACCACCCCTTTCGGGGTGGTTTTTTGTTTGATTCTCACTGGTCTTTCGAACAATAAGTCTCAATTTTCCTATCGAAACAATTATTCTAAACTACTCGATTATGAGTGGTATGAGTAACTGTTTGTTGGGAAGTTGTACAAGTTAGTACCATTAAGGTTTGTACCATTTCCAGCAACGTCATCCCAATTAAATCCAGCGGATGTAATTGAAGTTGTAACTGTTGGAGTAGTTCCTGAAACAGCTGTTCCACCAACTGTAGCGTAAAGACTGAATGTCTTTGAGCCAGAGCCTGGGATCAAGTAACCGTTTCCATCTGTGTGTACTGCAGATGCACTAAGTGTAGATACATCTGAAGTATTGTTAACTTGGTCAGCAGCGAGTTCACAAGTAATTGTTGATCCTGAGATTATACAGTCACTTGTTGTAATAGCTGATGATCCATCTGCGAGGTAGATTGCAGTGTAAGCTGGAGTTGTGATATTTGATGAACCAACTGTAAATACAAGTTGGTTAACCTTAATACTTCCTGCTGTATCAGCAGCAACTGTAACTTCACCGATTTTACCTGAACCAGAAAGGATCAAACCTGACATACCACCATTTGCTACTGTTACGATTGGTTTTGAACCAACTGTTGTCATTTGGTTAGCAGCAACTGGAGTTGCTGTAGCTTGATCTGAAACAGTTGAACCAATTGTTGACTTCACGTATGTAAGGTAAGCAGTTGAAGTTGCTTTTGAAGCAATAGCACCTGTCATTCCGTTTGCAGGAGTGAAACTCTCGTATGCATCAACGTATGTACCTGAAGTTCCATTTGGAACTGAGATGTTTACGCCGTTGAGAGTTGCAAGTCCACTTGGATTAACAACTGTTGTAGCTGTGTGAAGAGCAGCAGATGTGCCGTTAACACCACGTACTACAGTAAAGTTTGTACCGTCAACAACAGTTGAAACAAGCATATCTTCTGAATCGACAGTAAGAATAGTACCTGCTGGAATACTTGAAGTTGAAGCTACACTAACTGTTGTAGCAGTAGTTGTCCAACCACCTGTTCCTACAGTTGTAGTTGAAGGAGTAACAACGTTTGAAGTTACACTTCCAACATGGATTGTTGAAATTGCACCTACACTTAATGCCTTAACAGCAAAGCGGAGGTTGTTGATATTTGCTGTTCCGTTTGTAGCTGTGAATTGATATTCAGCTTTTGTGATATCAGTTGCACTTGTTCCAGCAGTTGCAATGTATTGTGCAGCTGTTGAATTTGATGCTACGAATGATGGAGCAGAAACTGTACCATTTGCGATTGTAACAACTTGACCAACAGTTGCAGAACTAGGTGTCAAAGTTACGTTTGAACCTGCGCCGTATGCTGTAGGAGTAAGTTGAACTTCGAATCCAACAGAATTTGTTGAACCCAAATCAGCAAAGATATCGATTGTTTTTGATGTTCCTGGTGCAATAGTGAAATCAACTGAGTAGTTGAGTGCAGCTGCTGCATTTTGTGGGTTAGCACCAGAACCTGAAGTCTCAGAAGTTTTTACGTTTGTGAGATCAGCAAGTTCAGGACCAGCACCAGCAGTTGATGTGAGAACAGATCCTGATGTTGCTGTAAGAGCAAGAGCAAGATTTGTTACACGGATTGCTTCTGATGAACTCTGGTTTTGAAGAATGAATGATCCAATCTTAAGACCAGATGCATTTGGAGCAAATGTTTGGTTTGTGTATGCAGTGTTCTTTGCAACAACGAGTTGTCCAGTTTGTACTGAAAGACCTGTTGTTTGTGAAAGAGTGAATGCTCCAGAGTTTGTCTGAAGTGAACTCAAACCTTGTGCATTTCCAATTGCAATTGTTCCTGATGTTTTAATTGTTCCTGCAGTGTAAGCAACATTAGCAAGAGTTTGAACATCAGCATGAACTTCAAGGAAACTATCAACACCTGCTGGTACGATCATTGATGATCCAAGTGTGAAAGAGTGTGCACTTCCACAGTCATCTGTTGAAGTGTTCGTACCTGAATCACAACTGTATGATGAACCAATTTGTGAGCCGTTAAAGAACAAAGTAACATTGTTCAATCCGTTCACTGTTGGTGACATACTTGTCAAAGTAGGAGTGATAGAAAGTGTTGAAACTTTCATGTCTTCACCATAGGCACGCAATTTGTATTTACCAACTACTGTGTTTGTAGCACCACCAGTAACGTTAGTCATACTTGAGAAAGTAGGATCAATACTGATTGAAATAGATCCAGCATTAACTGAAACTGTTCCAGCCTGACTTGTTGAAAATGTTGTTATACTGTTTGTAGTAGGAGCAACATTTATGTTGAGCTGAGAATCAGTAATCATCAAGTCAGAAGCGTTCTGAAGTGAGATTTGGAATGAACGAGCTGAACCTTTTACGATATCAGCGCGAACTTCTACACTGTGACTATTTGTACTGAGACTAAATGGTGCACTTGAAAGATCAAATACGATGTAACCACTTGAGTTAACAGTTGAAGGAGTTCCAACAACTTGTCCATCGATTACGAGTTTGATGTTTGCAAGAGCGTCATAAGATGCAGATCCGATATATCGGAATGTTGCAGCCTTAAGAAATCCAATGCGTCCACTAACTTGAAGAGGAGCTTGCCAAATTGTTTTTGACATTGATCCTGCATCAACAGCAGAACTTGCGATTTGGTTATTTGTAGCTCCTGTTACAGATCCACATCCACCAGAACAAAGTTGTGCTGCTGTCATGTTACTTGGAGCAGAAACAACATACATTAAGTTACCAGAGAGGTTAACAGTATTGGTTGAACCATTTGCTGTAAATCCTGTAAGGTTAACACCGATTGTTGCTGTTGTTCCATTAGCTGAGTAATCAGCCTTTACAGAGATTGTCTTTGATCCTGAGACCATAAGATTCAAACCACTGAAAGTGATTACACCGTTAGAATTAACAGTTGCTGCATCTCCAACTCGTGTAACTCCATCATAGAGATATACATTTGTAAGATCTGTACTAACTGAAATTCCTGTTTCTTTAAGAGTAACTGCTGTTACTGTTCCGTTACCAGAGAATGTAAAGTGAGCAAGGTCAGCTGTTGCTTGTCCGAGGATCACGTTACCTGCTGCTGGTGTATCAGAAGACAACATTGCTGTTACTGGACCAGTTTGTGTTCCAGTTGTAGTTGTTCCTCCTGTTGTTGTAGTAGTTGTAGTACCACCCATAGCGTTCAATGCAGCTCGTGTGAGTGCAAAAACGTTACCTGAAGCAGGAGTAATGTTGTGTTTCTTTTGGAATTTCATTACAGCTGCTTTTGTAGCTGGTCCGAAGTTTGTTCCTTCGTTGCCTTTTGAGCCTACGCCAGATAATGCAACTGTAGTGTCAGAGTCAGAGTTAAGAACTTTTTGGAGTTCTGTAACATCAGCTCCTTTTGAACCTAATGAAAGATTTTTTGTGAATGTAAAGCCTGAGCCAGTAGTAGTAGTTGTAGTACCACCAGTTGTTGTAAGCGCAGTTACAAGTGCTGTTGCAGATGCTCCGGTAATACCGAGACTTGCAACGAGTGCTTGTGCTTGTGCTTGAGTCATTGCACTAGCTGTTACGCCAGCGAACATGACTGCTCCTGCCAACAATCCCAAACCTGCTTTCGCGATTTTTGATTTGAGGTTAGTCATAGAAATTTTTTTAATATGCAATGTCGTTGTACAACTATAATAATATTTTGTATACAAAAACATCGCTTGTAAAACACTAATAAATGCGTGCCGTGTCGACATGGCATCTTCCGAGTGTTGCGAAACTAAATTGAAAAAAATTTCTGAAAAGTTTTTACAAACTCAATAAAAATATTTTATACAATTCTCATCATCGCCTCTTCTCAAGAAGAAATACGGATTCGACACAAAAACAGATTATCCAAATTATTTGAATAATTTATTTAGAAATATAAAAAATATTTTTAAATAAAAATTAGAAAAATAAAAAGGTGTGTGAAAACATTTTTCCGTATGCGATCACACTATGCTGTTTTCAATGACCAGTCCGTACGTAGTCTTTCGGAGATGCAAAAACGAAAGGCCTATCCTCCGCTCCGCACTTCGAAAAATACCGTTACGCGTAATCTCCGCATACATATAGTACACGGTACACTACGCACCTACATTATATTATCTCCTTCTGATAAGGGCAAAATAATTTAATGTGGATAACTGCAAAAAGCAAAAAACAGCGGTTCCAAAATTAATTGGTTCCACTTAAAATGTTTTTCAACTGGTTCGCAGTCATATTTCCACACTAGCATATCTGAGGTCAAAAATCAAGATTTCGAACACAAAATTTTGATTAAACTAATTTATAAACACTCCATCTTTTCTCCCCTTCTTTTTTCAAAACACCTTCTTTGACGAGCGAAAATAATTCTCGTTGTATTGTTTTTTCACTCACATCCTTGAGCATCAAAATTATGTCTTTTATTGAAACCTGACCTTTGCTTTTTACAATATTTAATACGTCATTTCTACGAGCAATTTTTAAACCGAGATTTCCAGTCTTTAATACAGTATCCTTTTTAACCTCAATAATACTTGGTTTTTTATAAAGGACATTTTTTGATTCTTCTTGTCCTTTATAATTTTGACCGTCGAAATTTGTTTGAATTTTTGGAATTTCTACAACTGGAATTTCAAACATTTCTTGCTTCAAAATTATGTTGGCATATCCTGGATGAGTCACTACGGAAACTCGTCTATCATTATAGACACCGAGGAATTCTTTATAAATTTTTTCGAGCTCATTGATCAAAATTCGTCCGTTCATTTCAGAAACCAAACCGATCGTGATAGAGATATTCAAAAACGAATTTGTTTCATCAATTCCGTTTTTTATATCATCAATAATTGTGTAGTCAGGCTCAGTTGCCTTTTGTGAAATCTTGCGAGTTTTGGAAAGGAGTGACACACCAAGTGTCCGTAATTCTTTACGCATTGGCTCTGACTCCAACATGAAGTCTGTGACCATATAAATCGCAGTTACTATCTTCTCTGTCTTTTTGAGAATAAAGGACATTTGATTATTCCTTTGGTAGAAAGCTTCTATTTCCGTGTCATTAATAGACTGTCCTTTATATGAATTATTCTGTTGGTTTATGTCCTTTTCTTGCATTTTTGATTTATTATTTTTGCGAGTAATGTAAAGCAAATTACATGTCCGTTACGTGGTCGATTATACGCGTCCGTATAAAAAAGGCAATAGCATTTTCATACACCAACATGAGTTCACGGAGACACAGTACTCTAAAGACACACGATAATTTTCTGCTGAAAATTTCGTTCGGGACTCGCCCCGTCGGGCTCCGTGCGGTCTTTAAAATACTGTGTCTCCGTGACCACATAATCAGATTTGTAATACCAATTTTTGTGCTAAAATATACACATGGCAACGAGCAAAAATATTGAAAAAGATGAACCCGAAGAGATTGAAGAAACCAAAAAATCTGAGCGTAAAACTTCCCCAAGAAAAAAGGAAATTTCAAACAAAAATAAATTAAAAGAAGAAACTCGACACACTGTTTTGGGTGTCGTACTTTTTGCCTTTGCGATTTTTTTTGTGATCGCTGGATTTGGTGGAGGTGGACCAGCGGGCGGATTTACACACGATTTATTTATTAAACTTTTTGGAGTTGGGTACGTACTCATTCCACTTATTTTTGCAATTTTTGGAATTAGATTCATGAAAGGAATTCGACCAAACATTGCACTAATCGAAGGCATCGCGTACGCATTACTTGTAATCGGATCGCTCGGATTAATTGATGTCGCAAGTACTCCATATCATTCCGGAGGATTGGTTGGATTTGCATCATCATGGATTTTTCTCACACTTTTTGCAGGTGTCGGTGCGACACTATTTCTCGGAGCAATACTCATCATTTCGCTCATCATGCTTTTTGATACACGACCAACACTCACACTCTTTAATGCAATCTACAAAAAATTTGAATCAGCTATTAATGCATATTTAGAAAACCGAAAGAAAAATAAAGCATACACAATTTCTGGTGCCGATATCAAACAAGAAAACGAAGCAGAAATTCCAGACAAAGCACTCGCCGCAATTCAACCAGAAGAACCTGAACCAATCGAAGAAGATGAAATTTTGGACGTAGAAAAAATTGCAAAAAAGATTGTTCGCAAACATTCATCGTATATTGCTCCCCCACTTGATTTGCTTGCAAGCGATAAAGGTAAACCAAATGTCGGAGACGTAAAAGCAAACGCAAACATCATCAAACGTTCACTTTCAAACTTTGGAATCGAAGTTGAAATGGATGAAGTCACAATCGGACCGACAGTCACACGATACGCATTCAAACCAGCCGAAGGCGTCAAACTTTCACGAATTCTCGGACTCCAAAACGATCTCTCACTCGCACTCGCCGCTCACCCAATTCGTATCGAAGCACCAATTCCTGGTAAATCTTTGGTTGGAATCGAAATTCCAAACAAAGCAAAATCAATTGTCGGACTTGCATCTCTCCTTTCCGAAGAACGATTCGCAAAATCTGAAAAACCTCTCACCGTAGCACTCGGTCGTGCAATTAATGGTATGGGTCATATTGGAAATCTCGCAAAAATGCCACACATGCTTGTGGCCGGAGCAACAGGTTCTGGAAAATCAGTTACAATTCACGCAATCATTACAAGTTTGTTGTATCGCAACGGACCAGAAGCACTTCGATTTATTATGATCGATCCAAAGCGTGTCGAACTTACACTATATAACAAGATTCCTCACCTTCTCACGCCAGTTATTACCGACGCAAAGAAAGCAATCCTTTCACTCAAATGGGCAGCCAAAGAAATGGATCGTAGATACAACATTCTCGAAAAAGAATCAGTTCGTGATATCGAAAGTTATCACAAAAACGTCCTCGCCACAGCCAAAAAAGGTTCTGAAGGCGAAGACGCAATGGATCCAATGCCATATATTGTCATTATTATCGATGAACTTGCCGATATCATGCAGGCATATCCACGAGAACTCGAATCTGCAATCGTCCGTCTCGCTCAAATGTCTCGTGCAGTTGGAATCCACCTCGTACTCTCAACACAACGCCCAAGTGTCAACGTCATTACAGGACTTATCAAAGCAAACGTGCCATCACGTCTCGCCCTACAAGTTGCATCACAAATTGACTCACGCACTATTCTCGATCAAGCAGGCGCCGAAAAACTTCTCGGTGCTGGAGATATGCTCTTTTTGGGTGGAGATATGCCTCAACCAGAACGTTTACAAAGTGCATTTATTTCCGAAAACGAAGTTAAGTCAGTTGTAAAATTCATCGCCGATAACAATGAAAGTTCTGGTGCTGACGAAATCGCACTCACAGGTACAGTAAGTGCCGGCAAAACAATATTCGAATCATCACTCGAAGGTGATACAGACAACGACGATGAATTATATGAAGACGCACGCACAACTGTAATCGAAGCCGGCAAAGCATCGACATCGTACCTTCAACGTAAACTCGGTGTGGGATATGCTCGTGCCGCACGACTCATCGACATACTCGAAGAACGTGGAGTAATCGGCCCCGGCTCAGGTGCCAAACCACGCGATGTACTTATAAAACCAGGTGACGGTATGATGGACGACATTAATCCAACACCACCACAACAATAATTCCATGATTAAAGGCATTACCGGAAAAAAATTACTGAGTGTGGCAAGCCTTACATTGCTTTTTATTATCATCATTGGATATGGTACATGGCGAGGTAGAGATTTATTGTTTGGAATTCACATGTCGGTTTCTGGAATACAAAACAACGAAACAGTCCGCACTTCAGTTTTGAATTTATCAGGAACCGCATATCACGCAATATCAATCACAATCAACGGTCGTATCGTATCAGTCGAAGAAGATGGCCACTGGAATGACACGATTGCACTACTTGAGGGATACAATATAATAGACATATCAGCAAAGGATAAATTCAACAGGACAACATCACAAATTTATAAGGTAAACTTTATTAAAAGTAATTAGTCAGTCGCCTTTGCATAATGCGTCGGCGACAAAAAATATATGGCATTCACAAAAAAAGCTCCAAAAGAAAAGAAAGAAATGGGTGCAGACATTCTCGATACTATTAAATCCATCCAAACAAAATTTGGAGAAGGTGCAATCATGAAACTAGGTGATGCTCCAAAAGTTGATATCGATGTCATTCCGACAGGTTCGATGGGACTCGACATGGCACTCGGCGTAGGTGGAGTTCCTCGTGGACGTATTATTGAAATTTTTGGACCAGAATCATCTGGTAAAACAACACTCGCGCTTCATATCGTCGCGCAAGCACAAAAGAAAGGCGGAGTATGCGCATATATCGATGCCGAACATGCAATGGATCCAGTCTATGCCAAAAATTTGGGTGTAAACATCAATGAACTTCTCATTTCACAACCAGACACAGGAGAACAAGGCCTCGAAATTTGTGAATCACTCGTACGTAGTGGCAAGATAGCAGTCGTTGTCATCGACTCAGTTGCAGCACTAACTCCAAAAGACGAAATCGAAGGTGATATGGGTCAACAACACGTGGGTAAACAGGCACGTCTCATGTCTCAGGCACTTCGCAAACTCACTGCGATCGTTTCCAAATCAAACACCGTCGTGATTTTTATCAACCAAATCCGCATGCAAATTGGTGTCATGTTTGGTAACCCCGAAACAACTCCAGGTGGAAAGGCTCTCAAATTCTACACAAGTATTCGTCTCGACATTCGCCGTATCGCTCAAATCAAAAAAGGTGAAGACGTGGTCGGAGGTCGCACACGTGTCAAAGTTGTAAAAAACAAAGTTGCATCACCATTTAAACAAACTGAATTCGACATCATTTACGGCGAAGGAATTTCATACGAAGGTGAACTCATGGCGCTCGGTGAAAAAATAAAGATCGTTTCGAAATCTTCTGGCGGTTCATACACCTACCTCCAACCAATCAAAGGTGGCAAGGATGGTGCAACTGAGGAAATAAAGATGGGTCGCGGATATGATGCAACTCGCACGTTCCTCAAAGACAACCCAAAAATTGAAAAAGAAATCGAAAAAGAAATTCGCGGCCGCTTCAACGAAATCCAAGTTTCAAGTGCAGGAGAATAAACACTACCCTTGAAATTACGGGTAATTTAGGTTAGAATCCGTCTAGCTTTAGCATTTTTAATATATTTAAATTATATGGCAATACTCGAATACAACGAAATCCGAACAGGAAAAATAATCATTCACAATGACGAACCATGTGTCGTTTTGGACAATCACGTCGCTCGCACCCAACAACGCAAGCCTCAAAACGCAGTTAAATTAAAGAGTCTCAAATCTGGAAAGACATACAACGAAGTCTTTCACGTATCCGACAGTGCCGACGAAGCCGATCTCGAAAAGCGCGAAACAAAATTTTTGTTTGCAAACAAGGGTGAATTTTGGTTCTGCGACCCCAAAGATCCTGCAAATCGATTCAAACTCGAAGAATCCCTCATCGGAGACAAAGTTAAATTTATAAAACCAAACGATCTCGTCACTTCACTCATCTGGACAAACGACGAAGACGAAGAAGAAACAATCGGCGTACAACTTCCAGTCAAAATGACACTTACCGTCAAAGAAGCTCCGCCAGCAATCAAAGGTGACAGTCGAGGTTCGGGAGGTAAACAAATCATCCTCGAAACAGGCGCAGTCATCACCGCACCACTTTTTGTGGAAGCAGGCGACAAAATCGTAGTAAATACCGAAACCGGCGAATACGTCGAGCGAGCATAAGCTCACAAAACAAAAACCGCACATAGTGCGGTTTTTGTTTTGTGAGCTTTATTTCGCAATGTATGGAATGAGACCCATAAATCGTGAACGCTTAACTGCAAGTGCAACTTTACGTTGATTGTTTGCAGAAAGTCCTGTGCGCTTGCGAGACATAATCTTTGCATTTGGACTCAAAAACTTTTTGAGAATATCAGTGTCTTTGTAGTCGACATGCTTGATGTTATTTGATGAGAAAAAATCTTGTTTCATTTGATTTAGCGAAATCACGTCGTGCACTACGTCCATTAAAGCACGACGCAATAATTTTTATATGGTTGATAATTTAGAACGGAATATCTTCGGCATTAATATCTTCAGTTGGGTAATCGATTGTCTCGAGTTCCTTTTCCTTTGGTTGATGCGGGTTTGATGAACTTCTATCACTTGAATGTGTCTGACTTCCCTCGCCACCTTGTCGTGGACCAAATTGGAAGTTTTCAACTACGATTTCTGTGCGATATTTTTTTTGTCCATCAGTACCGTCCCAACTGCGAGTCTGTAAACGTCCGTCGACATAGAGTGAACTGCCCTTTTTGCAATATTGCGCAATAAGTTCAGCAGGCTTTCCAAAAGCAACTGCATTGTGAAATTCTGTTGATTCTTGTTTCGAACCATCTTCTTTTTTCCAACTGCGATTTGTCGCAAGACCAATACTAGTTACTTTGACACCTGAAGGCAATGATTTGAGTTCAGGATCGCGAGTTAGGTTACCAATGAGCATCACTTTATTTAAATACATATTTTTTTACTTCTCCTACCATAGTGCAGTAGGAATTATTATTAGTAATTGATACAAATCAATTATACCTCTTTTTCTGCTTCTACAACTGCCTCTGGAGCCTTGTCTGTCACAAGTGCTTCGATCTCGCGATCAATTTCTTCTTTTGACATTTCTGGCACACCAGATTCTTTTTCGTCACCCTTTGTAACTGTGCGGCGATTTCCTGGAACACGCTTTGATGCAACAGTGTTTTCGCGAACAGTACTAATCAAAAGGTGTCGAATAACGTCTACACGCAAGCGCATTTTTGCATCGAGAGTGTTAACATTACCTGAAACCATTTCAAACTTTACCCAACCAAACCAGCCTTCTTTGAAGCGCTCAATTTTGTTGTTGATGGTTTTTTCCATCGTGTATGCGAGTGTTATCATTTTTGGAAATTCTTCCGCAAACACAACTCCTCCCAAATCACTTGTTACGTTTTTGATTTCACCAAAAACTTCCGCAAGTTTTTCTTCTGTAATACCAGGAACCAATAAGAAACCGAGTTCGTAAATTCCGTTCTCAGATTTCTCTACGTGTAATACTTCGTCCATGTAATAATTTGTGGCAGAATGCCACCAAAATGCTTATAAATAAGGCCAAAACAGCCTTTTGTCTTATCTCGGACCATGCAATAGGGTTTCAGTACCCTATCGAACAAGACGCTTTGATACTAACACAAATGATTAAATTGGGCAAATAATATTTTACCTCGGCGTAATCCAGTACGTTCCGATTTCGAAGGCGAGGACTATGGCGAGCATGTATATTGAAAGCCCTGCGAAATGCCACCAAATTGCTGTGGAGACGAGGACCATTGCGAGATGTCCGTATCTGATATTTTTTTTGAACCCAAGCATTGTCGGCAGAGTTTTCATTTCATCTCTAGTATCCTTTTCTACGTCACGCAAATCCCCTGCAAAATTTCGTAGAATCATGACAAAGAGCACGATAAACGGCAGGTAACTTCGATAGCCCACGATTCCTGCAATCAAGAAAAAGTTTTGCAAGCCACGAAAAAACGGTGAGAAATATCCCCATTTAGCATTATTTTTATTTACGTACAAAAAGCTAAAAAGAAGAAATGAAAAAAATTCCATATGTGAGTAAAAAAGTACCCCCACAAGTGCAAGCGTAATCCATACCCAACTCGGCACAATTTCGCGATATGAACGAGCGTGACTGTTTTCTAAATATGCGACAAATCCAAGATGCAAACACAATACACCGACGATGTCATACATACCAGCACGTGCTGCGACGAGAAGTAAGATCAAATCAATAAGTGAGTATAGGCGAATTTGACCGAGATAATTAACAAAAATTTTGGTCCACGTTTCGTGTATAAAATAAAATTTGTTTTCTTTCATAAATTTTATTTAAATTTAAAAACTCTTTTGGCTGTAGCAACCAATTGCGCGCGGACTTTTTCTTCGTCTTCATCTTTGATTCGGGCGATTGCCTTTACGACTTCGCGTACGTGCATTGGTTCGTTACGTTTACCACGAAAAGGTGTGGGTGTGATGTACGGACAATCAGTTTCCGACATAATCATATCAAGCGGAATGTTGCGTACGACTTCGTCATAGTCTTTGGTAAACGTAAGCACTCCGGTAAACGAAAGTGTAAATCCTAATTCCAAAAATTGTTGTGCAATCCCCCAGTCTCCAGCAAAAAAATGTACATCACCTTTGACTCGAGCGTACTGTTTCAAAATATCGATCGTATCTTGGTACGCATTCGCATTACCTTCACCATTTCGAATATGGAGCATGAGTGGCTTGTTCACTTTGTTGGCGAGCTCGATATGCTGTACAAAAATCTTTTTTTGTAATTCGATAGTACCCTCTTCCAGGCGGAAATAATCGAGCCCGCATTCACCGATGGCTTTGACCACGTCTTTGCGCGCGAGAGATTCATAAAATTCTGGGTCGAAAGTTTCTTCGATACAGGTAGGATGCTGGGCGACGGCGGCGTACACGCCGCCGTCGCCCTCGCTGTGGTATTTTTCTGCTAATTCAACTGCCATAATTGATGTATCTTTTTGTGTACCGACATTCATCATATGAACACCAGCATCATGTGCACGAGCAATCACGTCATTGCGATCTGTATCATATGCATCAAACTGAACATGGGAGTGAATATCAAAATATTTCGGTTCCATAGATTTTATTTTCTCGGAAAAAGTGGCGCACTCATTTTTTTGACAACAAACTTTGCAGGTCGCATTGAATCGTATGTTCCCAAATGTTCATGCATAATTTTTGCAGTTTCTGGCAATACGGGATCGAGTAAATCTGCGATTACTACAAGTCCAGAAATAATATCATACAAAATTGCTTCCGCTTGGAGTTTTGTATCTGGATTTTTGACTAATTTAAATGGCTCTGTGCGTGCAATCAAACGATCAAGAAGTCCAATAAGTTCCCACACACCTGCAAGTGCAGTTGCAATCTCAAAATTTTCAAAACATGTTTCGTATTTGGGAATTGTTGTTTCATTCACATATCGCTCCACAGAAAAGTCTTCTACTTTTTCGACAACACTAAATCCATGCACCTCATATGAGAGGATTACAGGCTCATGTTGATTAATTTCCCCACCAAACGCATCAGTCATGGTAAGTGTGCGAGACAAGAGATTACCAATTCCGTTTGCAAAATTTGTATTATACGTTTCTTTGAAACGTTCCTTAGTAAAGACTGCGTCCTCGAAATTTGAAACTTCTTTGAGTAAAAAAAGTCGTAATGCATCAGTGCCATATTCAGAAACAATATCTTTGGGGTCAATTACATTACCAATACTTTTAGACATTTTTACATTACCTTCACCCAAAATAAATCCATCCACAACAACCTTGTGTGAATTTGGAACTTCGACTGCCATAAGCATTGCCTGCCACACGATTGCTTGGAAACGTGTATTGTCCTTGCCACAATATTGTGTAGGTGTACCACTTTCCCAATATTTTTTGAAATCACCACTCTCGTCTTTCGGCCAGCCAAGTGTGGAAATATAATTTGTAAGTGCATCAAACCACACATACATCACATGTGCGTCATCGCCTGGCACTGGTATTCCCCACGGCATCTTTTCTTTCAAACGAGAAATAGAAAAGTCTTCGAGTCCTCGCATAACAAACGCGCGCACTTCATTGAATCGAAAATCAGGTACAACAAAAGATGAATTAGTTGCATAAAAATCAAGCAACTTTTTTTGAAATGCCGACATGCGAAAGAAATAATTTTCTTCGGAGATTGTGGTAATCGGTTGTGTTGGATGATCTGGACAATGGCCATCAACGAGTTCTGAATCCGTCTTTTCACTTTCACAACCGACACAGTATTTTGCCTCGTAATTTTTTTTGTAGATATGCCCGTTTTTGAAAACACGGCGCCAAAATTCTTGCGCTGCCTCCTCGTGGTGTTTGTCTGTTGTGCGGATATAATGAATATTTTCTGATAAACCAAAAATTTTTACAGAGTTTTTGAAATGTTCAAATCCTTCGTCAGTGAACTCTTGTGGAGTTTTGCCGAGCGATTTTGCTTTATCAAAAATTTTCATTCCATGCTCATCTGTGCCGGTATTAAAAAACACATCATCACCCTTTTTTGCATGATATCGCGCTACTACATCAGCACGCACAAACTCAAGCGCATGACCCATATGTAGATCTGCGTTTACGTACGGAAGCGTGGTGGTAATATAAAAATTTTTTGCCATTGTTGTATGTATAAATTATTCGTAATCAGTAATACCTTTTTGTTTTTTAATTTCCTCAAAAAGCTCCATGAGAAATACCGACACTGGAATCGCAAGGATAATACCCCAAAACCCAGCAAGGTTTAAACCAATGAGAATTGAAAGAATAACAACGAGTGATGAGATCCCGACAACCTTTTGCACAATAAGCGGTGAAATAAGATTAATTTCAAACTCATGAACGATGAGATAGAGACCAAATACTTCAAATGCACCAGTAGATCCGTGACTCGAAAATCCCGAAGCAATCGCTGGTAACGCCGCGAGGATAATTCCAAATGGAATAAGTTCCAAAACTGCTGCCACAAGCGCGAGCAAAAATGAATATTTAATATTAAAAATCAAAAGCCCGAGATATATGAGTACGCCCACCAAAAGTCCGAGTAATAATTGTCCCTGAAACCACAAGCCAATTTTGCGTTGTGTACGCTTCCAAATTCCAACAACTTTTTCAACATTTTTTTCTGGACTTGCGATTCGCAAAAATGTTTCGATTGCACGTTCATTAATTGAAAGATAAAAAGAAAGCACGATCAAAATAACAAAGTTAAACACGCCTCCAAAGATTGCAATCGCAACTTGGAGCACTCCGCCTGAGGCACTCGATGCAATATTTTGAAAGTTTGCAAACATTCCAGAGAATTGAGATTGATCAATAAGTGCTGTCGAATCTGGGAGATATTTAGCAAAAAATCCAGAAAACTGAGACATTTGTTCCAAGAAAATTGGAACGAATAAATACATGAGCACTCCACAAATCGTGAGGACGAGGAAATAAATAAATATCACAGCAAACGTACGTCCGATTCCGTGAATTTTGAATTTACGCACACCAGATTCCACAAATGACGCCACCACAACCGATGTGAGAAAAATAAACACAAGCTCCCGGATATAATAAAGTGACGCGAGAAGTGCAACCACAAGCACAGCATACACAACGCTTTTGGTACTGATTTTTAGTGTTCGATCGCTTTCCATGCGTATATTATACCACCTTGAATGTCAGTTTGGAAACAAACTCAGATTCGTTTTGGAATGGACCCACAAGCGCCAAATTGAGACTGCGATCAACAAAAATTTCTTTGGCTAGCGCTTGAATTTGAGCTCCTGTTACTTTGCGAATTTTCTTTTCAATCTCCTCAGGTAATTCAATTTTTTTGTGAAGCATTTCCTGTCCGCCCACATAGCTTGCCCATGCGTCAGACGATTCGAGTTCTAATTTCATGTTTCCCAATAAATATTCTTGTGCTTTTTCGATTTCCTCCTTCGGTACAATTTCTGTCATAAGACGTTTGCACTCCAAAATAATTTCACGAATTACTTCATTCACTCTATCATTTGCAACACCAGCCGAGATTTCAAAAAATCCATGATCAGTAGAATTGTCATTCATAGCGCGTACATAATATGCCACACCGAGCTCCTCACGAAGTTTTACAAAAAGTCGAGAGCTCATTCCCCCGCCCAAAATTGTAGAAAGTACAGAAAGTGTTGGCAATCGTTTGTCATACGCATCAAATGTGCGCACTCCGACGACCACATGCGTTTGATCAGTCTTTTTAAATTTAATTGCAACTGCTGGTTTGCTTTGGCGACTTGTGGTTTCTTTTTTTGAAGCCTTTGGAGATGATTTAATCGCGCCAAATACTCGTGCGATTTCTTGCGCGACTTCTTTTTCTTTTATATTTCCAGAAACAACTACGGTCGTTGCGCTTGGTACATAGTGTGCTTTTTTGTATGCGACGAAATCATTGCGTGTCATTGCGCGTACGTTTTCTCGTGTACCTGTAATATTCCATCCGGCTGGTTGATCACCGTAAAGCAAACTTACAAATGCTTGTTGCACTTGCTGTTGAGGCATATCCTCGTACATATTTATTTCTTCCACAATCACACCCTTTTCCTTTTCTATTTCTGCTTCGTTAAATGTAGAGTTGAGATAAATATCAGATACAATATCAAAAACTTTTTTGAAATTTTTGGAATCACTTTTTGCATAATATCCGGTGTATTCCTGACTCGTAAACGCATTACTCTGTGAACCCAAGCGATCAAGTTCTGAGGAAATCGAATGTGCAGTCGGGCGCTTTTCCGTACCCTTGAAGCACATGTGTTCGAGAAAGTGTGAAATTCCATTCTTGGCTTTCGTCTCATATTTCGAACCAGTTTCCACGAGCACGAGCACGGTCACTGTGGGATTATCTTTCATCGGCACAGTAATAACCCGTAACCCATTTTTTAATTTTGTTTTTGTGAATTTCATTTTTAATTTATTTTTTAGAGTTGTTCTTTAATTTTTGAAATCAAATCAGTGATTGCGACGCGTTCTTGATTACCCGTATCGCGATCGCGGATTGTGACGGTATCTTTCATTTCTCCACCGCCTTCGCCCAAGGTATCAAAGTCAATGACGATGCACCATGGTGTACCGATTTCGTCTTGGCGGCGGTATCGTTTGCCGATGTTGCCATTGTCGTCCCACATCACGCGACCGAATTCTGATTTGAGCATTCCAAATACAAACTTTGCCTTGTCGACAAGTTCTGGTTTGTTTTTGAGAAGTGGAGATACGGCACAAATAACTGGTGCGATTGATGGTTTGAATTTGAGATACACGCGTGTTTCCAAACTCTCGCCTTCAGTAGGACTATCCTCAGTATACGCTGATGCGAGAAGCGCGAGCACTGTGCGATCGACACCAAACGATGGTTCGATTACGTGTGGAATAAATTTTGTTTTTGATTCTTCGTCTTGATATGCAAGCGAAATTGTTGAGCCTTCGCTATGTTTGGAAAGGTCATAATCGGTGCGATATGCGAGACCATATAATTCCTTTCGTCCAAATGGAAAATCAAATTCAAAATCGATTGTGCGATCAGAATAATGAGCGAGATCTTCTTTGGCAACATTTAATTCATGAACTTTGTCAGTATTGATACCGATTACACCCATCCAATCAATCATTTCGTCTTTGAGATACTCAAAATATTTTTCCCACTCTGCTGGGTTCACAAAATATTCAATTTCCATTTGCTCCAATTCACGTACACGAAAAATAAAATCACGCGGTGTAATTTCGTTTCGAAACGCCTTTCCAATCTGCGCAATTCCAAACGGAAGCTTTGGATGGAATGAATCAACGATGTTTTTGAAATTTACAAAAATTCCTTGTGCAGTTTCGGGACGGAGATATACAGTCGAGGCACTATCTTCCATTGCGCCGATTTTTGTCGCAAACATCATGTTGAATTGACGAGGTGGACCAAGTAATTCATCACAATTAGAACAATGCAGGAATCCATCAGCAGATTTTTCAACCTGATCTTCTCGATAACGATTTTTACATTTCGGACACTCAACAAGTGGATCAGAAAAAGTATTCACATGTCCTGATGTTTCCCAAACTTTTGAATTCATGAGAATCGCCGCATCAACTTCATACATATCTGTACGCGATGAGACAAATTTTTTGCGCCAACTTTCTTTGATATTATTTTTGAGTGCCACTCCAAGTGGACCATAATCCCATGTGCCGGCGAGGCCTCCGTAGATTTCTGAACCTTGATAAATAAAGCCCCGGCGCTTTGCGAGGGATTGGAGTTTTTCCATAAGGTTATCTTGTTCGATATTATTCATACTCTATGTAGGGTAGCATTTTCTGGAGATTACGGCAAAATAGGTAGCAAAATGCGGCGCCCCGCTTTGCGGGGCGCCGCATTTGAAAGTATTAATTTACAACCTTTTCCCCATCATACGGAAAATTCAAATCGTTTTGCAAACGTGTATTTAGCGCTGGTTTAGTAGCAGAAAGTGTCTCACCGGTAAACGTATCTTGTGCAGATACCGATGTATCGAGAATTAATTTTGGAACACTTCCAATTTGTGAAGTTGATGGATTGAGTCGAACTTGAAAAGAAACAGTGCGAGGGTTTCCAGAAAATCCTGTACCCGAAACTACTTGTCCCATTTTCCATGTTACCAAACGAGTCGTATCGTCATACGAAAGCCCGTCATTTGTCGGATAATATGAACTCATCCAATCAACATATGTTGGCAATGTTGCAGAAGCAACTGCATCCGAAAGTGTATTTGCTGAATTAGTAATCGTCCATGTAATTGTATACGTCGTTGGTGTATTTGCTTTGGGAGGAATTGGTCCAGTGTTTGTAAATACTCCTGATTTATAAAACGCGCCAACAGAAAATCCCAAATCAGAACTCACTACTGCCTTTTTGGTTTCAGAATCTGTCACCTGACTTACAACTCCGCCAATATCTGGTTGCTTGCCTGCAATACTTACAGACATATTTACTGTAGGATTTGTCAAAACACCTTTTGGAGAAATAAGCGGCGGAACATCAAAAGAAAAATCTTCACTTCCTGTGTCTGATGGTTGAATTGATGCCAAATCGGTATCATTGGTGCGATCCCATGTAATTGTTTTTTTGATTGAATCATAAAAACCTTTCGTTGAAAAAACTTTTACAGGATCGAGTGCGTTACCCGAAAGCGTTACTACAATCTTTGCGTCGGTTATGAGATTTGTCAGATTATTTGCCCAATTAACTTTTACATTTACCGTACTGTTGCTTGGTACCGAAACGGTATCTGCACTCGAACCATTAATCGCAAGTGTTGCAGAAACAAATGGCTTCACCAGTGAAACAATTTGTGCAAGCGAATTGTATGTCAAACCAATCGCGGTAGTATCACCTGCACTTGGTGATCCAATCGAAACATGAAATGCACGATCTTCACCATCCTGACCATACACGGTTCCAGTAATTGTCACATCGTGCTTGTCGCCAGGATTGAGACTTCCTAAATCCCACACGTTATTGAGTGCCTTTGGTGCAGGATCTGCAGAAATAAAATTAAATCCATTTGGATAATCAACATGCAACAATGCATCAGGAATAATTGCCTTTGAGTTTGATTGCACATGCACAACAAATGAAATGTTTTGATTGGGTGTAACATTTTTGGGAATATCAAGTGAAAGTGCAATCGGCGCCGAACTAATCGTTACAGGAAAAGATGTCTTTTTTACAAAAATTGCATTCGATCCATGAATACGATACTGCAAAGTGAAATCAATATTTTGTGTTGTGCCCTCGCCACCATAAAGTGTGACGTACACATTTTTCTTTGCTGTTTTCCCGGCAGAGATTGTACCAATGGCATTTAAATCATTTACGTGCTGTGAACTTTTTGAAGAATCACCACCTTTATCATACGCGACAAACAAATCTGCAAGTTCTAGATCTGTCGGATTTTTGTTTTCGATTGAAATTTGTAACGGCAATTCATCTCCACCCGGGGTAAATGAATTACCACCAATCGTGAGTGTAATATTGTCATTTGAAACTGTGTTACCTCCCGTCAAAAAAGTAAACACCGAAGCCCCGATTGCAAAAAGTGCAAAAATGAGAGAAAAAATAAAAAACTTTTTAAAAAATGTGGGGTGAGAAATCGCTTTTTTGGTTCCGTCAATTCCCTTTTGTACCGGATCCCAATCTTTGTTTACCGAAAACTTTTTTGGAAAAAGCGTATCGAAACGTTTTTCTTTGTGACCTACAGAATTTGGACTATACAATCGACTATCTTCATCTTCAAGTCGATGTGGAGCATTTGAATTTAGTTTTGATGTCATAGTGCAAGTATACCGCAAATAAAATTTTTATAAAATCACAATTGACTGAGCGACAGTGCTTCGTTGATTTCACTAACGAGCTTTTTGCGATACGTGGAATCATCAAAATGTTCTGGTATCACATGATTTTCTTGTGAAATATGTGCATGAACTGAACGCGACATATATCCAAGCGACATCAAAATTTTGGCAACATAAAATAATTCAATTTTTGCGCAATATGTTTCATCGAAAGATATCGTTGAACGCAAAATTTCAAACATATTTTTGAGCGCTGCAAAAATTTCATCATTGCGTTCCTCCCCTGCGACAAGTCGAGCCACGAGCGATGTCACATGTGCAACGATTATTTCTCGTTCCGGAAAACACAAAATATCCATGTTTGATTCTATGGGTGATGCAGTCGTAATGCGCCAAATTTCTTTTCCTCGAACCAAATCTACTTTTGCATACGAAAAATTCTGCAATGTAAATCGCAGTTTTGAAGAAATTTTGCGGATACCTTGGGCTTTGGCGTGAATGAGCCCGAGTTCGTTTGTATACAGCGTTATGATTTTGGAATCTTCTCCGGACTGACTGGTTCGAAGTACAAATGCTTCGGTATGGTAAATATGGTGCATAAAATTATCTGAAACTAAATAAACGCATTCTTATCGTCGGTTCGAAGTTTTTCAATATATTCCATAATATCAATATCGAGACGCACTGCGTGTTCGATTATTGAACGAGTCGTTACAATACACACATCAAGCATACCTTCTTCAAAAACAATGTTTGCAGGAGCGTGAACTTCGTCATTGTTGCCATTAAATTCATAAAAATTCCTTGAAGCCCCAGTGAGCATGTCATACAAAATACGTCCCGCAGCTCCCACAAAAACCAAATTTTCATGAATCACATATAGTTCATTCCATGCCTTTGCACGAGCATCATCGTTTTTTTGCCATTGCGAACCTAATTCAATCGAACCATCAAATGCTTTGATTGTTCGCACAAGCGTATCCGAAAGCGCTGCAAAAAATCCTGTACCTGATTTCGCAGGTGGAATAAAAATACGACGAGTTTCGAGATGAACTTTGATCGGCGAATCAGATTTTTTGGCCAAATCGACATCACGTCGAAATCCCTCAATTGTTGCAAGTAAGTTTTTGAGTGCTTCGTCGATATCCTCACAATATTCTTGTTTTATTTCTTCTCCAAATTTTTTGCGTGCTTCAATCGAATCTTCCATACACATAATTTTATCGCACTAAACGTTTTTTTGAAAGCTTTAATTTTATTAGATTATGCTCACGTTGCACAAAACGCATTCCTTTAGTGCTTATATTTTTGCAATTTGAATTTCGTCTCCAGAAATAGTAATTTCTTTTGCGAGCACTGTCTTTTTTAACTCATCTTCAAAACCTGAAACTATTTCTTTTGAATTTTCTGGGAGCGTAAGCACGATTACGTCACTTGGTGTAAGTCCTTCTTTTTTGCGCAAATCCTGAATCGCACGCACAAGCTCGCGATACTCACCTTCTTTTTTGAGTTCTGGAGTGATGTTTGTGTCGAGTTCAACTTTTTGCTCTTCACCTTCTTTGATTACAAAGTTAACATCCTTAATATTTAATTCATCTTTAAGTATCAATTCAACATAGTCAATTGGTAACTCAATATTTGTAATTGTAATTTTTTGCAAAGGCTGACGTACAGGAAATTTTTCTTTTTGCCGTGCTTCCATTCCAAGAGTAACAACCATGCGAGTTGATTGCATTTTCTCTAAAACAGAAATATCAACCTCATTATTTTTTGGCCAATCGCAAAGATGCACACTTTGTATGTCTGAATTATTTTTTAATTTCTGCCAGATATCTTCTGCGGCAAATGGTGCAAATGGCGCGAGGAGTTTCGCGAAATTTTTCAACACAAAATACAGTGTTTGCTTTGCTTCCTTATCTCCATCTTTTATTCGGTCACGCGAACGACGCACGTACCAGGTCGACAAATCATCGACAAATTCTCGCATCGCACGCACAGGTTCGAGCAATTTGAAATTATCTAAATTAGTTGTCGATAATTCAATCAATTGATTAAGTCGTGCCACAATCCATTGATCAAGCACGTTGTTTGAATTTGAATAGTGCGAATTTTCAAGTTCAGTGTCGCGATATAATTCATAAAACGCGAGCACGTTGTAGAGTAAATTAAATACTTTGTTGTGCAATTCAGCCACCGTCTTTTCATCAAAGTTTTTGGATTCACCGGGTTGATTGACCGAATACATCCAGAGACGTAATGTATCAACCCCGTATTTTTCAATCATGGTCCATGGATCGACAATGTTTCCGAGAGACTTCGACATCTTCTTTCCTTTTTCGTCGAGAATGTGTCCGAGACAAATTACGTTTTTGTACGCCAATCCTTTGCCCATCAAAACGCCCACAGCATGAAGTGTATAAAACCATCCGCGTGTTTGGTCAATTGCCTCACAAATATAATCTGCGGGATATGCGACTTCTTTTGTGGCAAACGGATAATTGTCTTGAGCAAACGGCATCGCACCCGAATCAAACCAGACATCCATCACCTCTTTGACGCGAGTCATCTCAGAACCATCAGACGCGAGCAGTGTCACATTATCAATATATGGTTTATGTAAATCAAGTTCATAATTTTCGTTGTGTGGAATCGGAACAAAATTAATTTCTCGAAATTCTGCTGGTTGAATACGATTATTTTTGAAATAATCAAACAAAATTTCAAGCGAACGGGCTTTGTCTGCACCTTCGAGAGCAGCAGGAACTGTTTCAAAAAATATTCCATGCGTCACAATCAAAATTGTTTCATTTTGATACTTAGATTCAATATCATATAGAAATTCTGCAAAACGATTTTTGGTTTCGAGAAGTGACGAACCACCAAGCTTGGCGTCGTATGTATGTGCATGTGTTTCTCGATAATCAACAAATTCTTTGAACGGCTTACCATCAAATTCTCCGAAATCATATTCGCGAAGTCTGTTGTCGACCACAATTAAATCTGGGTTGATTCCCAAATGCTCGGCAGTGATACGCGCAGTTTCGCGCGTACGAATAAGTGGTGAACAAAAAATCTTTGTAATTTTTTTCTCATGAAGCATGTGTGCGGATTTGGCAACTTCTGATCTGCCCTCGTCGGTCAAATGATACGAATCATGATCGAGTGAACTTACCACACCGCCGTGTTCCATATGCTGGCCATATCCATGTCGCATTGCGAAATATTTATTTCCAGATTTTTTGGTTTTTGATTTCAATTCATCGACACCACCGATGACTTCAATTGTGCCATCCCCCGTCATCCAAATTGGAAGCGGTGTTCCCCAGTATCGCTCACGAGAAATCGCCCAATCTTTGATATCTTTGAGCCATTCGCCAAAACGTCCGTCACGAATGTAATTTGGTTCCCAATTTATTTTTTTGTTTTCGGCAATCATCACATCTTTGATTTCAGGTTTTGAAACATTGATGTACCACGAATCACGCGCGTAATATATGAGTGGAGTTTTGCAACGCCAACAGTGCGGATATGAGTGTTCGTATTTTTCTTTTTTGAAAAGTAGTCCTCGATGCGCGAGGTCTTTGATGATGTCCACTGCGACATCTTCATCTTTTACAAATCGTCCCGCGAGAAAGTCTGCGTATGACACAAATGTACCATCGAGATTCACCATGTGCTGTTTCGGTAATCCAAGTTTCGTACCGAGTTCAAAGTCATCTGCTCCATACATCACAGCTGTATGCACCACACCCGTACCATCCTCCGTCGTCACAAAATCCGCAGCATACACCTTGAATGCTTTTTCTAATTTTGCTTTTTGGTCATCAGCGATATTGTCTTTGAGATATGGATAGAGTGGTTCATATTCGAGACCGATAAGGTCTAAACCTTTTTTTGTTTCCAAAATCTGACTTCCCGCAGCAACCTTTTCGACCAAAGCTTTTGCGAGCCACAATTTACCAGCATCAGTTTGAACAAGAGCATATTCAATTTCTTTTCCAACGGCTAACGCGACATTTCCAGGCAATGTCCAAGGAGTTGTCGTCCAAGCCAGTATAAATGTATCAACTTGACCCACCACTTTAAATTTTGCCGTTACTGACAAATCTTTATCATCTTGATATCCTTGTGCAAGCTCGTGCGACGAAAGCGCAGTTCCACAACGTGGACACCATGGTACGATTTTGTAATCTTTGTAGAGTAAATCTTTTTTGTTTACTTCTTTAACGACATTCCATACGGATTCGATGTAATCATTGTGATATGTGACATACGGATTTTTTTGATCAACCCAATATCCGATGCGGTCGGTAAACTTTTCCCAGATGTCGAGAAACTGCCAGACAGATTCTTTACATTTGTCATTAAATTTTGCGATACCATATTCTTCAATCGCTTTTTTGGAATTAAGTCCGAGCGCTTTTTCTACCTGCAATTCCACAGGCAATCCATGCGTATCCCATCCGCCCTTGCGACGCACATTAAATCCCTGCATCGTTTTGTACCGAGGAATTGCATCTTTAAAAGCTCGAGCTTCGAGATGGTGAATACCAGGTTTGCCGTTCGCGGTTGGTGGACCTTCATAAAAAACAAAAGGATCCTTGCCTTCGTTTTTGGCGAGTGTTTGTGCAAACGTATCATTCTCTTTCCAAAATTCGAGAATTTTTTCTTCACGCATCGCACTTGCTGATTTTTTGTTTTCTTCTGACATATTGTTTATAAAATTAGAATTAATAAATTAAAAAATCCCGTCCTTAAATAATAATTACATTATTATTTAAGGACGGGATTCCCGTGGTACCACCTTCATTCCCCTCCGGTATTCCTTTGGGCTTATTTATTTGGGATTCTACTTACAAGCTTTGCTCATGTTCTTTCCCGAGCTCCGAGGTGATTACCCCATCAACGCTACAAATTCATATTACCAAATAAAACCCATTTGTAAAGAATATTACATTCTTTCTGGAACAGAAATTCCAAGAAGGTATAAACCATTGTGCATTGTTTTGAGAAATGCTTCTACGAGTGCAATTCGATATGGCGAAGCAATATCATTTTTATCGATAATTTGTTGCTGTGCATAAAACGAATTAAATGTTGATGAAAGTTCACTCAAATATGTGGCGATGCCATGTGGTTCGAGTTTTTGGTATGACAAAAGTACGACTTCTGGAAATCGATATAAATATTTTTCGAGCATTGTAGTTTCCCAATTTTCTGGCAACGCAAGCTGTGATTGCATTCCCTCTTTATGAGCCTTCTCTAGAATCGAATGCGAACGTACTGCAGTGTATTGCAAATACGGACCAGAATCACCTTCGAATGAAACGGATTTTTCTTCATCGTAAATAATATTCCCGCCGAGCGCCTGTTTGAGAATTGTGTATTTAATTGCTGCCACACCAACTTGATGCGCGATGATATTTTTTTGATCATCACTTAATTCTCGCTCTGCAATTTTTTCATGTACAAGTTCATACGAATCATTAAGAAGTGATTCACCAGTAATTACATTTCCTTTTCGGGAACTCATTTTACCCGATGCGAACCGCATCATACCGTGTGTCACATGCTTCATACGAGATTCATATTCAGGATGGATCAGCGACAACGCCTTTTGAACAACTTCCATGTATGGACCTTGCTCAATTGCAGTTACCACAATTGATGTATCGGGATTTTCTTGGGTAAATTTTGTAATAGTGAGACCAATCTCTTTTGCTTCGTATGTTGGAAGTCCTTGTTTTGTAATAAACACACGAGTATGTAATTTGGGATTATAATTTTCAGCCTTAAACACAACTGCTCCATCTGATTCTTCAAAAACTTTTCCTGTATTTTCTTGGACAACCTTTTTTCCAATCGGCGCCATGATGCTTTCAAAAAAATAACAATTCGGACTAAATTTCGTACC
>Ga0194047_10000141_pt1 | contig 50737 bp, 42 predicted proteins | sample JunL225m_MetaG_2_FD_160070 | JGI IMG/M metagenome (GOLD analysis project Ga0194047, IMG submission 160070) | Anoxic zone freshwater microbial communities from boreal shield lake in IISD Experimental Lakes Area, Ontario, Canada - Jun2016-L221-5m | ecosystem: Environmental > Aquatic > Freshwater... | reverse complement strand
TGGAGAAAGTTCATCAAGTCCCAATGATTTTATCGCAATTTGAATTAACTCTTCTTCGCTCACACCAAGCGAGCGTTTTTGTTTTTGCAGAAAATATTTTCCGGCTTCAAGCATCGCATCAAGAGGAATTAACCCAACCAACTCAGAGCCTGTAACACGCAATCCTCGCTTATCGGCACTCTTGCACACTTCTTCAAAAGCTTTATGAACAGAAGTGATTTTATAGTTGGTGAGGTTCATCGAAATTTGTGCGATACCATATTCTTCAATATACCAACCGATAGCTTTACATGCTTTTAATGTACCCGGAATTCTTACATCTTCTCCATTATCATCTTTCACAATTTTTCCGGTAATAGGATTTCCATCGCGTTTTACACGACCAGCTTCACGTACATCAAATGCCACAGAATTTGCTAAACGCACAGATTTTGTGTTGAGATTAATATTATAAGCGATTAAAAAATCGCGAGCACCAATAACTGTTGCACCGGCTTTTTCGTTCATCACAGCTGCACCAAAATCAGGTTTCCATTCAGGCAATTTTATCTTGTCAAAAAATCCTTCATATTCTCCATTTCTGATTACTGAAAGATTATTTCTTGCAACATTTTTTTGCGCATATTCATAAAGATATATCGGAATATTTAATTCTTCGCCCACACGTTTCCCCAATTTTTTTGCATACTCTGCTGTTTCTTCCATGCTAATTCCGCTTACAGGAATTAACGGACAAACATCAGTTGCGCCCATGCGTGGATGTTCACCTTTATGCTTGCTCATGTCAATAATTTCACCGGCTTTTTTAATGGCAAAAAATGCTGCTTCAATCACTGCATCTGGATGTCCGACAAAAGTTACCACAGTTCTGTTTGTTGCTTTTCCTGCATCAACATCCAGTAATTTTACACCATCAATTTTCTCAACTTCATCAGTAATTTGTTTGATGATATTCATATCGCAGCCTTCGCTAAAATTGGGCACACATTCTATAATTGCGTTGTTATTCATGGTAATATTTTTTTTATTAAAATGCTATTTCTGAAAATTCGTTTTCTACTTTAAGAAAAACCTCGGCACCAAATTTTAGTGCAACATTTTTTTTCTCGTGACCTGCCGGAAATCCAAAACAAACAGGATAGTTAAAATCCTTAACATGTCCGTAAATAATCTCTTCGGCAGTTTTTCCAAATGGTATGGTATTGTCTTTCATATCGCTCATTCCTCCAATAATTATTGCTGCAAGATGAGATAGTTTTCCATTGCGTTTCATATTCATCATCATCCTATCAATATGATAAAGATATTCATCCAAGTCTTCTAAAAATAAAATTTTTCCTCTTGTGTCGATGTCTGAATTCGACCCTAACAAACTAAATAAAACGGATAGATTTCCTCCTACAATATGCGCTTTCGATTCTCCTGTTATATTTAAATGATGAGAAGAAATTTGATACGAAACAATTTCTCCAAACAACATTTTCTTCAATGACAAAATGCTTTCTTCATCAGCATTATGAAGTTGCATATTTATCGGCATCGTTGCATGAAGAGTTTGACTATTTAAATTTTTATTGATATGGGAATGCAAAACGGTAATATCGCTGTAACCTACCACCCACTTGGGATTTACTGCGAAGGAAGAAAAATTAAGTTGATCAATTATTCTTACAGTTCCATATCCGCCACGGGCACAAAATATTGCTTTTATTTTTTCGTCATCTAAAAAATTCTGAAAACTTTTTGAGCGAATTTCATCATTTCCTGCAAACTGATTTTCGGCATCAAATAATTCATTCGATAAAACAACATTCAAACCCCATGAAGTAAAAATATCAATTGCAGGTTGCATTTCTTCAAGCGAAACTTTTCGTGCTGTTGCAGCTATTGCAATTTTATCTCCTTGCTTTAAATATTGAGGGGTGATGCTCATGTATATTTTTCATCAAATTTAATGTTGATATCGGTGACCATTTGTTTCACTTCCTGCTCCCTTGATTTGTCGCAAACCATTAGTACATCAGGTGTATCAACTATTATTAAATTTTCGATTCCTTTTACTACGATGAGCTTATTTCCATTTTTTATATTGGAGGCTATGATTGAATTTTTGGAATCGTACACCATAATTTGTTTGCCTTGAATGACATTGTTATGCTCATCTTTTGGAGAATTCTCGTAAAGTGAATTCCATGTTCCTAAGTCGGACCAAACAAAATCTGCAGGAATAACAAATGCATTAGAAGCTTTTTCCATTACTGCATAATCAATAGATACCGATCGACACTGTTCATAAATATGTAAAATTGTTTTTTGTTCGTTTGAAGTAAAATAACTTTTGGAAGCTTCTTTAAAAAGTGCATACATTTCAGGAACATATTGTTTAAAAGCATTTTTTATTGCCGATGAACTCCATATAAAGATACCTGCATTCCATAAAAAATCTCCACTTTCAACAAAAGTTGTTGCAAGTTCTACTGTGGGTTTCTCTGTAAAAGTTTTAACTTTATAGATATTTTCTATTTCGTTTTTTTCTTCAATGAATTGAATATAGCCATAACCTGTATCTGGTCGTGTTGGCCTGATTCCAAGAGTTACCAATACTTCATTTTTCTTTGCAAACTGAATAGCTTGCATCACATTTTCAATAAATTTTTCTTCATCCAAAATTAGATGATCCGAAGGAGCAACAACACAAATTGCATGTGTATTTGATTTATGAATTTTAGTACAAGCATAAGCAATACAGGCTGCAGTATTTTTTGCCAAAGGTTCTTCTAAAATACAATCTTTATTTATTCCCGGAATCTGCTCATTGATAAGGCCAGTATAGGTTTGATTGGCTACAATAAATATATTATCCTTTTCAAAATTCTTAAGGAATCTTTCATAAGTAAGTTGCAATAAACTTTTCCCGACTCCCAAAATATCAATAAATTGTTTAGGGTGAGAACTGCGGCTATATGGCCAAAATCTTGTTCCTATTCCTCCGGCCATGATAATGGCGTAATAATTTTTGTTTTTTTCCATTCCTATTATCTACAACAACACTTAAAATTAATTTCCTTGGTTTTATTCCTAATACACGTATCTTTTCATGCACAAATAAAGTTTTTAAAAATCAATTTTTCAAAAAACGATTTTTGATTAACTTCGTGCCCCTTTATAAAAAAATAAAAAACCAAAAAGCTATCTGCTCAAAATGTAGCTTTATTATTATTCATATTATGGATGTTGCCAATAAAAGTGTAAAAGATTGCTTGCAGGAGTTTTTCGGATTTGATAGTTTCAAAGGAGAACAAGAAAAAATTATTCAAAATTTATTAGCCGGTAATGATACGTTTGTGATCATGCCAACCGGTGGGGGAAAGTCATTATGTTACCAGCTCCCTGCATTGATGATGCCCGGTACAGCAATAATCATCTCTCCGCTTATTGCATTAATGAAAAATCAAGTTGATCAGATTCGTGCTTTTAGCAGCAACCATGTTGCTCACTTTATCAACTCGTCACTTTCAAAAACTGATATTACAATTGTTAAAAAAGATGTTTCATTAGGCAATACAAAAATGCTGTATATCGCCCCCGAAACTTTAAAAAAAGAAGAAACTATAGAATTTCTTAAAAGTATTAATATCTCTTTTGTTGCTGTTGATGAAGCTCATTGTATCTCCGAATGGGGTCATGATTTTCGTCCGGAATATCGCAGAATCAAGCAGATGATCAAAGAAATTAAGGATGTGCCGATGATGGCACTTACTGCTACTGCTACACCAAAAGTACAAAGCGATATTCAGAAAAATTTGCATATGAACGATGCAATAGTTTTCAAATCTTCGTTTAACCGATCGAATCTGTATTATGAAATTCGTCCGAAATTGAAAAAAGCGGATACGCTGAAAGAGATCGTTCAATTCATTAAAGTTAAAAAACATAAATCCGGAATTATCTATTGCTTAAGCCGGAAAAAAGTGGAAGAGCTTGCTGAAGTACTTGTTGCTAATGGCATCAAAGCTTTACCTTACCATGCAGGTCTTGACGCAAAAACTCGTGCTGCAAATCAGGATGCTTTTTTGATGGAAGATGCTGAAGTAATTGTTGCTACCATTGCTTTCGGAATGGGTATCGACAAACCGGATGTACGTTTTGTAATTCATTATGATGTTCCAAAAAGTATCGAAGGATATTATCAGGAAACAGGTCGTGGTGGACGAGATGGATTAGATGGCGATTGTTTATTATTTTATAATCCTGCTGATATTGAAAAGCTGGAGAAATTTATGAAAGATAAGCCTGTTGCCGAACGTGAAATTGGTGAATTGCTTATTTTCGAAACACAAGCATTTGCTGAAACTTCGGCTTGTCGCAGAAAATTTTTATTGTTGTATTTCGGTGAAGAATTTGATGATCATGATTGTCATAAAATGTGTGATAATTGTCGTCATCCAAAACAAAAAGAAGACGCAAAAGATGCTGCAGTATTGTGTCTCACAGCTGTAAAAGATTTTAACGGCAAAAATAATTTGAAACATGCTGTTGAAGTAATCATCGGAAAAAAATCGCACGATGTTACGCTTAGTGGTCACCATAAACTTGATGTGTTTGGAAAAGGAAAAGATCGTGATGATATTTATTGGAAATCAGTTTTAAGAGTATTGCTTCTAAATGGATATATCACAAAAAATATTGAAAATTACGGGCTGCTAAATTTAAGTGAAAAGGGTGAGGCATACTTAAAGAAGCCAACTAAATTTGAAATTGCTGTTGACCAAAAATTTGAACGCTATCCGGATGACGATGATGCAGGAGTAGAAGTAGAAAATATTTTTGACGAGGTATTATTTGATATGCTTAAAGATCTCACCAAAAGAGTGAGCAAGCAATTAAACCTTCCACCATATATTATTTTTACAGATCCTTCTTTAGAGGAAATGGCTTTCAAATACCCAATTAATATTGATGAATTAAGTAAAATCATTGGTGTAAATAAAGGAAAGGCCATCAAATACGGTAAACAGTTTATTGAACTCATCAAAAAATATGTTGACGAAAACGGAATTGAAAGACCCGAAGATTTTGTTGTAAAATCTGTCGTTAACAAATCAGCCAAAAAAATAACAATCATTACAAATGTTGATAAAAAAATGGGCTTAGATGATATCGCCCGTTCAATAGGAATTAATAGAGAAGAGTTGCTTAAGGAAATTGAAAATATTATTTTTTCCGGTACAAAACTAAATCTGAAAACATATGTAAACGATATGATGGACGAGGATCAACAGGATGAAATGATGGATTATTTTAAAGGCACACAGGTTGACTCAATTGATGAGATTTTAAAAGAATATGGCGAAGATTTTTCTAAAGATGAACTTCAACTGATGCGTTTACATTTTATTTCTGAAATAGCCTTTTAATTAAAAAAATTGTGGGTGTCATTTTCTTTATACATTTGCGTAATAATTTTATTTTGTGAGCGAGAGTCATAGTAAGATGCATAAGTTGAGTGCAGCCGGATTACTGGTTACGCTTGGCATTATATACGGAGACATTGGTACCTCTCCGCTTTATGTGGTTAAAGAGATTATCACCGATAGAGTGATTTCCAAAGAATTGATATATGGAGCACTTTCCTGTATTTTTTGGACGCTCACCTTACAAACAACTTTAAAATATGTAATCATTACTCTTCGTGCTGATAATAATGGTGAGGGTGGAATTTTTTCTCTTTACGCCTTAATCCGCAGACGAAAACCTTATCTTATTTTCCCGGCTATTGTTGGTGGTTGCGCATTGCTTGCTGATGGAATTATTACTCCACCAATTTCTGTTGCATCCGCAGTAGAAGGACTAAGAATGATAGAAGCCAATATCCCAACATTACCTATTGTTTTAGTAATTATCACCCTGCTGTTTTTTATTCAACGTGTTGGAACAACCATTGTTGGAAAGGCTTTTGGCCCAATGATGTTGATTTGGTTTTCGATGCTTGCCATATTGGGATTGATGTCGATGACTCACGATCCAAAAATTCTTGCCTCGCTAAACCCATACTATGCGTATAATTTATTGGTAAATTATCCTGAAGGTTTTTGGTTATTAGGTGCCGTATTTCTATGTACTACAGGAGCTGAAGCATTGTATTCAGACTTGGGTCATTGCGGACGGAAAAATATTCGCGTGAGTTGGATATTTGTGAAAATCGCTTTGGTTTTAAATTATTTAGGTCAAGGAGCATGGCTACTTCAGTTTGAAGGAAAATCTTTTCACGACCTCAATCCATTTTTTTCAATTATGCCTTCTTGGTTTCTTTTGCCGGGAATTATCATTGCTACTGCCGCTGCAATTATTGCCAGCCAGGCACTCATCAGTGGTTCGTTTACTTTAATTTCGGAAGCGTTGCGATTAAATGTGTGGCCAAAAGTTACCGTTAAATATCCAACAGAAACCAAAGGACAATTATATGTGCCAAGTGCCAATTGGATCTTATGGTTAGGATGTATAGGTGTGGTTTTATATTTTAAAGAATCAGCAAACATGGGTGCGGCTTATGGTTTAGCAATTACCATCGCTATGTTGATGACAACTTTTTTATTATCAAATTATCTTCGCAAAATAAAAGCTCCACGCTGGTTTGTGGGCATTATACTTTTGGTTTACCTATCCATCGAAATGGCGTTTTTGGTTGCCAATCTTCAGAAATTTTCTCATGGTGGTTGGGTTACCTTGCTTATCAGTTTAGGGTTTATCGGTGTAATGTGGATCTGGTTTAAAGGAAGGAAAATTAAAAACCGATTGACAGAATTTGTAAACCTTAGAGATTATCTTCCAACATTACAGGAGCTAAGTCACGATACTTCTGTTCCAAAATTTGCCACCCACTTAGTATATTTAACAAGTGCTGATCATTTGATGGATGTGGAATCAAAAATCATGTATTCAATTTTGCAGAAGCAACCTAAACGTGCCGATATTTATTGGTTTGTACATATTCATGTGGATGATAAACCATATACCATGGAATATAAAGTTGATTTTGTTGTTCCGCAAGACGTAATAAAAGTTGAGTTTAAATTAGGTTTCAGAGTTGAACAAAAAATAAATTTCTATTTCAGAAAAGTAATTGAAGACTTGATGAAAAATCACGAAGTAGATGTTACATCAAGATACACCTCATTGAGTAAACAGAATATTACCGGTGATTTTAGATTTGTTGTTTTGCAACGTCATCTTTCATACGAAAATGAACTGTCGGCATATGAGCGAATCATCATGGATCTATATTTTACTTTAGATAAGTTTGCCCTCACTGAAGTTAAGGCATTTGGTTTAGATACCAGTTCTGTAATCGTTGAAAAAGTTCCTTTGGTAATTGCTCCTAAAAAAGAGTTTTTATTACGAAGAGTTTATTAATTGAATAATTAAGCAATTGTATTATTGGCCAAATCTTTCACGCCACAATTGATTAAATGATTTTTCCGCAACTTTTGGAAACTCTCTGCGTTCACCCCATGAAGTTTTAAAGAATTGTTTAAGCATAAAGTTTTTTATAGTTACCCCTTTATTCATTGTTTTTCGATTTTGCATCATCTTCTTCCAGGTATACCAAATAAGTTTTTCTCCGCCAGTTGTATCTCCCGCATTAATAATATCTCTTCTGTTTCTTACCAGATGATTATGGATATCAATTTTTACAGGACAAATATCTGTGCATTTTCCGCAGAGTGGCGATGCAAAACTTAAATGCTTAAATTCCTTAATTCCATTGGTATGAATACTTGTAACCGAGCCGATAGGGCCATTATAAACAGTATCGTAGGTATGCCCTCCGATATTTTTAAAAACAGGGCAAACATTTAAACATGCTCCGCATTTAATACATCCTAGAGCTTGTCGTTGTTCTGCCTGGGCCAATAAATTTGAACGACCGTTATCAATAAGTATAACAAAAAAGTTGCCTGTATAATCATCATCGTCATTATTGCGTGGCCCAACGATTGAATTATATGCTGTTATTTTTTGGCCCGTCCCATAGGATGCAAGCATAGGAAAAAACAAGTCGAGATCGTTTACGGTAGGAATTACTTTTTCAATTCCTGCAATAACAATATGAGTTTTTGCAAAAGTAAATGCAAGTCTTGCGTTGCCCTCGTTTTCGGTAATAGAAACCATCCCGCTATCGGCAATTAAAAAGTTGGCTCCGGTAATTCCAACATCTGCATTTAAAAATTTATCTCGTAATTCATTTCTCACATCATTGCTCAATTCTGCTGCATCCGCATCGAGAGAAGAACTGATCTTTTCATTTAGTAGTTTAGCAATATCTTTGGTGTTTTTATGCATTGCTGGAGTTACAATGTGAAAAGGCGCTTCGCCTGCCATATCAACGATATACTCACCAAGATCCGTTTCGTAAACACTTAATCCTTTTTTGCGTAAAAATTTATTGAGTTCTATTTCTTCGCACACCATTGATTTACTTTTTACAATGGTTTTAGCTTGAACACGATTCATGATCTGTTCAATTTCATTTTGTGCTGTTTCAACGTCATGCGCCCAAATTACTTTCCCACCTCTGCGCATCACACTTGCTTCAAATTCTATTAAATATTTATCAAGGTTTTCGGTTACTTTCCATTTGATAAAAGCTGCACGCTCACGAGCAAGTTCGAGGTTTGAATATTGCTCCAAACCTTTTACAAAAGCCACTTCATAATTAGCGATATTATCGGTTATCCTTTTGCGATAATCGAGATCAAAAACAATGGCTTCTGCTGCCTGAAGAAATTCTTCCTGTGTGCTCATTCAATTCAAAGTAAAAGAATATTTCTGTTATTCGGTTAAAATTAAGTTATCAATTAAACGAATATTTCCACACCATGCTGCTATTAATGCAACGGCATGAGTTGTTTCATTTATTTCTGAAAGTGGATTGAGGCTTTTTGCGTCAACAATTTCAAGGTATTCAAGCTTCATTAGATTTGACCCTGCTGTAATTTGTTGCCTTGCATTTATAAGTATTTCCTTTAATGGCTTTTTTTGCAAAGCATCTTTAATATAATATAGTGTATTGGGGATTATAGTTGCAATTTCACGTTCTTCTGCTGTTAACCTAACATTTCTTGAACTTTTTGCCAAGCCGTCATTTTCTCTAAGAGTTGGACAAACATGAAGTTGAATGTTAAAATTGTTCTCTTGAATTAATTTTTCAACGACCATACATTGCTGATAGTCTTTTTGACCAAAATAAGTATGATCCGGTTCAATTATTTGAAAAAACTTTTTGACTATCATTACTACACCATCGAAATGACCTTTTCGAAATTTACCCTCAAAATAGTTGGTGATATTTCCATAATCCACACTTTTTTTAACCTCATCATTCAAATACATCTCACTTACTTCTGGAAAGAAAAGAACATCACACCCAGATTCAACTAAAAGTTTAATGTCATCCTCAATTGGTTTAGGATATTTTGCAAGATCATCAGTATTGTTAAATTGAGTTGGGTTAACAAAAATACTGCAAACGGTAAGTTGATTTTGAATCTTAGAGGCATTTATCAAGGAAATATGACCCTCGTGAAGTGCTCCCATAGTTGGCACAAATCCAATTTTGGTAATACCATTCAATCTTTTTTCGTTCAAAAAGTTCCTTAATGAACTTATTTCTTTAAATAATTTCAAGTTAGTGTGCTGATTATCTATATATTATAAAATACTGCTATTAATTTGGGGCGAATATTAATGAAAATTTTAGCTTTTTAACTAACTTTGTATACTTTTTTAAGCACAAATTCTATGGCAAAAAAGAAAGTTTTGTTCATTTCTTCAGAAATGACCCCTTATCTACAAGTTAGCAGTGTTGGCGAATTAGCAAGACGATTACCGCAAGCGATTCAGGAGAAGGATAATGAAATAAGGGTTTTAATGCCCCGTTTTGGATGTATCAATGAAAGACGTAACAGGCTTCACGAGGTTGTTAGGCTATCGGGTATTAACATTACAATTGAGGATAATGACAATCCCCTTACTATAAAGGTTGCGTCATTGCCTGAGGCTAAAATGCAAGTGTATTTTTTGGATAATGAAGATTATTTCCATCGCAAATTTGTTTACTCAAATGAGAACAACGAATTTTATGCTGATAACGATGAGAGAACCATTTTCTTTTGTAAAGGTGCACTCGAAACCGTTAAAAAACTAGGATGGCAACCCGATATTATCCATTGTCATGGATGGATGACGAGTCTAGTTCCTCTCTATTTAAAAACATTGTACAAAGACGAACCTGTGTTTCGCAATGCGAAAGTTGTTTATTCTGTTTTCGAAAATCAATTTGAAGCTACTCTGGGAAAAGATTTTGCAAAAAAAGCAAGCCTTAATTCTTTGGACAATAAACAAGTTTCATCTTTAGATGACTCCTCTTGTTCTGCTTTATACAAATCCGGAATAGCACATTCAGATGCGATAGTAAAATGTAGTTTAGATATTGATCCTGAAGTTTCAAGTTTCATGAAGAAACAAAAAGGTAAAATCTTTATGGACCACAAAAACGGTGATGGATACGTGAATGATTATATCGAACTCTATGATAGTTTACTCGAAAGACAGAACTAAGCAGTTTATTATAACGTTTCTTGTTTCTGTTTTTCTTTTTACTGCCTGTAAAAAGGATAACTCCAACACAATAGGTGCAGGTTTTATTGGCACTCTCAATGGTTTTACTGTATTATCAAACGATACCACTTCCCTCATTTTATTTAGTTCAAAATGTGATTCAATTCCCACAAAAGCGTTAAGTTTTTTTATGCTGGGAGATATGAATGACCCCATTTTTGGAAAATCTAAATCGAATATATATACTCAATTTAGTTTACCAAGTGGTTTTGGTTTTAATGGCGCAACCATTGATTCAGTTGTTTTACAATTAGGGTTTGTTTCAAGCAATTCCTATTATGGAAACATCTCCACATCACAGGATATTTCAGTATACGAACTTAAGGAGCAGTTGTCTTCTTCATATGATTCGGGATATTTTTCAAACAGAAATTATAAAACTTCAGAAATAGGTAGCCTCGTTTTACCTTCTTCAATTGGATATTTTTCTTCAACATTTAATTTTACAGACAGCGTTTATGAAACATGCGGAGGGCTTACAACTACTTTAATTCCACATATTCGAATAAAATTAAGCTCCGCATTTGTTAATAAACTTCAACGAGCAGAATCTGCTGGAGCCTTTTTGTCGAACACTGCATTTCAAAGCTATATTAACGGTTTAGCAATTTTGGCCCAAACTCCTGACTCGAGACTATTTCCTGGTCAAGGGGCAATTTTATACCTTAATCCTCGCTCTTCACTAGTGAGTGGAATAGCCGTTTATTATGGAGGCAAATACAAACAAATATTTCCGATTGCACCTTCTGATGTTATTACTAATCAATATACGCATTCTACTTCACTCCCATTACAACCTTACATGAGCAAAACTCCTTCTGCGAATAATGAAAGTTATGTACAATCAAACGCTGGAATAAAAACAAGGGTACTCATGCCTAATATTGAAAACATCGCTAAAACCCATGATATTGCTGTAATTGGAGCTCAAATCGTATTTACACTTGCTGACGGAAAAGATGACGCAGTTTATAAAGCTCCCAATAATTTATGGCTTCAAAATGCAGATTCCATTGGAAGAATTTCTTTCTTGGAAGATTTTTTAGAAATAAACCCTACAAGTTATTATGGAGGAACTTACTCTGTAGTAAATGGGAAAGGTCAATATTCTTTTAATATTACCCGGCATGTTCAACACCTGCTAACCACTTTTCACCAAACTGGTAAAAGCATCAACTATGGAATGAATTTAATTATTCCTGCGGATGATTACATGAACGGATTTGGTTCGAGCAGAGCCGTTATCAATACAAAAGATGTGAAACTTAATCTTAGTTATTCTGTTATAAAATAAGATGATTGTAAAGTTAAATAACAACTCCTCAAGGGATGAGATAAATGAAATATTCGAGCTTTTGAATAACCTTTCAATTGCCTTTCAGTTTATCGAAAATGAAAATGTCATTGTTCTTCCAAAATTCAATGACGTAAGAATACTCAATGACAAAAATGCGATTGACTCAGTTTTTGAAATAGACACGCCTTTTCAACTCCCAAGTAAAATTTGGAAAGCTAAAACAGCGGTAAAAATTGATACTGTTGAAATCAGTATGGACACTTTTACTGTAATGGCTGGCCCTTGTTCTGTAGAGAATGAGGATCAAGTTTTTTCAACAGCAGAATTTCTTTCAAAAGCAGGGATACAGTTTATAAGAGGAGGCGCCTATAAACCAAGAACTTCTCCTTATTCCTTTAGAGGTTTAGGAGTTGATGGTTTAAAAATATTACATAAAGCGGCCCAGCAATTTCATTTAAAAGTTGTAACCGAAATTCTTGATTTGACTTTACTTGATGATGTTTATCAATATGCCGACATCCTTCAAGTAGGCAGCAGAAACATGCATAATTTTTACTTGCTAAATGAATTAGGGAAAATTGATAAACCTATTTTGTTAAAGAGAGGCATGAATGCAAAAGTTTATGAATGGCTTTTAGCTGCTGAGTATATTTTAAGTGGAGGGAACTCAAATGTTATTCTTTGTGAACGCGGCATCAGAAGCTTTGATCCACAAAGTAGAAATGTGATGGATATTGGAGCCATTTCGTTAATAAAAGAATTAAGTCATTTGCCAATTATTGCTGACCCTAGCCATGGAACAGGAATAGCTTCTCGTGTTAAACCAGCGGCATTAGCTGCAACAGCAGCAGGAGCCGATGGACTTATCATTGAAATTCATCCTGAACCGGCAAAAGCATTATCTGATAAAGAACAAGCATTGAATTTTAATGAATTTACCGATTTAATGGAGGGTGTGAATAATATTTTACCTCATCTTCCTTACGGAAAAAAAACTTTGCCGATAAGTAATACAGTTTTAAACCTTCAATCAATATAACCTATGTGTGGAATTGTTGCCTACATTGGCCATCGCGATGCTTCGCCAATTATTATAAATGGACTTAAACGCCTTGAATACAGAGGATATGATAGTTCAGGAATTGCATTGCTTACCCCTGAAAAGGAACTTATCATTTATAAAAAAAGCGGAAAGGTTTCCGAACTGGAAGAAATTATTAAAGGGAAAAACCTTTATGCAAATACCGGAATGGGCCACACTAGATGGGCTACACATGGTGAACCCAATGACCTAAACGCTCATCCTCATCTTTCCGGTTCAGAAGAGTTTGCAATCATTCATAATGGAATCATTGAGAATTATGTTTCCCTTAAGTTGGCTTTAACAAAGCGTGGCCATACTTTTAAAAGTGAAACCGATACTGAAGTGTTAATTCACCTTATAGAAGAAGTTTACAAAAATAATGATGTTGGATTTGAAGAAGCTGTAAGAATGGCCCTCACTCAGGTGATTGGAGCATACGCAATTGTTATTTTATCAAAAAAGGATCCTAATTATTTAATCGGTGCTAAGAAGGGCAGCCCTATGGTAATCGGGATTGGTGATAATGAACATTTCATCGCTTCTGATGCTACACCATTTTTAGAGTATACCAAAAATGTTGTTTATCTTCAAGATGGAGAAATTGCAATTATTAATGGAACAGAACTTACCATTAAAACAATTGACAATACTGTAAAAACCCCTTATATACAAGAGCTTGAAATTAACCTTGAAAGCATTGAAAAAGGTGGTTACGAACATTTCATGCTCAAAGAAATTTACGAGCAACCCCGTTCTATTCTCGATAGTTTCAGAGGCCGCACACATATCAAGGATGCCACAATTTCGATGGCCGGAGTTGATATGTTTGAAGATAAACTCAAAAATATTAAACGCATTATTATCATTGGCTGCGGAACATCATGGCACGCGGGATTAGTTGGTGAATATTTATTTGAAGACTTTGCCAGAATCCCTGTTGAAGTAGAATACGCATCTGAATTTCGTTACAGAAACCCAGTTTTAGATGAAACTGATTTTGTAATAGCGATTTCTCAATCAGGAGAAACCGCTGATACTCTTGCAGCTCTTGAATTAGCAAAAAGCAAAGGAGCTACAGTTTTTGGAGTTTGCAATGTTGTTGGTTCATCAATTCCTCGTTTTACAGATGCCGGAGCATATACCCATGCCGGTCCTGAGATAGGCGTGGCATCTACAAAAGCATTTACCGCACAGGTTACAGCTTTATTGTTAATGGCACTTTCAATTGCTCAGAAAAAAGGAACGCTCACCTCACAAAGATTACGTGAATTATTAATTGAGATGGAAACGCTTCCTGCAAAAGTTGAAAAAACTTTGCTAACTGATCCATTGATAAAACAAATTGCTGAAGAGTTCAAAGATTCAAAAAACGCATTGTATTTAGGTCGCGGTTATGGTTTTCCAATTGCTCTCGAAGGTGCTTTAAAGTTAAAAGAAATTTCATATATCCATGCCGAAGGTTACCCTGCTGCCGAAATGAAGCACGGGCCAATTGCTTTGATTGATGAAGAAATGCCTGTTGTAGTAATTGCTACCAAACATAGTTATTACGAAAAAGTAATCAGTAATATTCAAGAAGTTAAAGCCAGAAAAGGGCGCGTTATTGCTATTGCTACCGAAGGAGATCTTGAAATTAAAAATCATGCTGATTATGTAATTTACATCCCTCAATGCGAAGAATCGATGTTGCCATTACTTGCAACTATTCCATTACAGTTACTATCCTATCATATTGCAGTAATGAGAGGTTGTAATGTTGACCAACCAAGAAATTTGGCAAAATCGGTTACGGTAGAGTAGTAGGTTTTACAACAGTGCTACATGACAGATAGCGTGGATAGGTATAAAAACTCCCGCTTTTAAAACAACTTCTAAATCATCAACAGCCCAAACGGTTGTTTCGACTTTCCTTAAACCGTTATTTGTTGCAAATACGATCTTGCTTTTTGATTTCTCGGAATTTCCGAGCAGCATTGCTTTTTGTAATTCTGAGCGCCTGTTATTTATTTGATCAACCGAAGCTAAAACCTCTTCTGATACAAATTGAATTTCACTGATTTCCTCTTTCCCGATAGAAGAAATTCCAAAAATTGTATTAATTGGATTCATAAGTTTTTGTTTAAATGCAATAACAAACTTATGCAAAAAAACGTAAAAACAAAATGAATGGCTGTTTTTAATATTAAACTGTTAAATACAATCTTATGAAAATAAAAAAAGACGAGCACTTAACTCGTCTTTCAAAACATTAGATATAGCATCTTCTACTTATAAAGCTTGCTCAAATCTTTTGCTCACTTCATCCCAATTAACAACATTCCAAAAAGCAGCACAATAATCTGGTCTGCGATTTTGATAATGTAAATAATAAGCGTGTTCCCAAACATCTAAACCTAAAATTGGTGTTCCCTTACAATCCGAAACATCCATCAAAGGATTATCCTGATTTGGAGATGAACAAACACATAGTTTTTTATTCGCATCAACACATAGCCAAGCCCAACCTGATCCAAAACGTGTTATTGCTGCTTTGTTAAAATCTTCTTTAAATTTATCCCACCCACCTAATTGGCTGTTGATTGCTTCCATTAAAGCTCCTGTTGGTTGACCACCTTTATTTGGCCCCATAATGCTCCAAAATAATGAATGGTTAAAATGACCTCCGCCATTATTTCTAACAGCAACAGGATATTTAGAAATGTTATTACAGATTTCTTCGATGCTCAATTTTTCACCATCAGTTCCTGCAAGTGCATTATTTAAATTTGTTACATAAGCTTGGTGGTGCTTTGTGTAATGAATCTCCATTGTTCGTGCGTCAATATGTGGCTCGAGCGCTGAGTATTCGTAAGGTAATTTTGGTAATTCAAATGCCATGATTTTTTTATTTAAGGTTCAAAAATATAATTGTTCTAATACAATTAACAATTTCGTTTCAATTATGTTTCTCTGATTTTCTTGAAAAATGTTTTCATTAATTCGCTGGCTTCCATTTCAAATATCCCTTTTAACAATTCTGTTTTTGGATGGAGAAGATTTCCAACTTTGCTAAAGCCTCGTTTTTCATCAGATGCAGCATAAACCAATTTTCCTGTCTGACTCCAAAAAATTGCACCTGCACACATCACACAAGGCTCGATGGTAACATACATTGTGCATTCATTTAAATACTTTGCTCCAAGATAATTTGAGGCAGCTGTGATTGCTTGCATTTCTGCATGAGCAGTAACATCATTTAATTTTTCGGTTAAATTATACCCTTTGCCGACAATCTGATTATTGCAAACGATAACGCATCCTACAGGAACTTCGTTTTCATGAAATGCTTTCTCAGCTTCTTTCAAAGCGGCTTTCATAAAATATTCATGAGAAAAAAGTACTTCAGCCAAAGCAGAAAGTTTAAAATGATTGGGAAGGAAAAGTATTATTTAATTATTGAGATGATATAAAATTCTACCACTCTTCTTCATCAACAATAATAGGATCTTTCATATGTTTCTTGAAATCTTCAATCAATCTATGAATATCTTTATCTGCATATCGAAGGGTTAAATCATTTCCTTTTAAACTATTTGGAGAGGTATAATAAAATTCGAAATAATTTCTTACCACACTGCCTTCATTGGGTTTAACGCCTTCATGAACAAAATTTGATAACTGGTATTTATACCTGCCTTCTTTTAACCAAATGGTCATTTTAAATTCATATTTACCAACATTTCTCTTGGTGTATTTATTTCCGTAAGCATATGCCGGCATCCAACCATTCAACACAATTTTAATATTTCTTTTATCAACATCAAATAGCGCTTTTGCTCCTCCAGTAAATCGTTTCACAGCCCATCTTTTTGCTCTTATATACAAAGAATCTGAACTTGTGGTTTCATCAGGATTAGTATTTATTTCGTTTGGTTCAACTACTCCTAAATAAGTAATCAAATTAGTAACCGAATCAACGTATAACACTAATTTTTCGTATGGTTTAACAATTGTTGAAGTGTCTTGCCTAGGAAGACTATCAGAAGCAACTGCAGCAGTAGTAGTGTCGGGCTGTGTCGAAAAAGGATCAAAACCCTGTGTTTTTGTATCCTGCTTTTGTGCAATTGCAGCAACCGTGAAGGCGCTAAAAACGAATAATAATATTGCCTTTGTCATTAATCTGTCTTTTGTCATTTTAATATGTTGTGTAACAAAATGTTTTAGAGTTCACGAAAATAGAAAATGATTTTGTTTTTCAAACTCCCGCCAAATGATATTTTTGACAAAGTAATTTTGAAAGTTCTCAGTTCTTATTTTTTGAACTCCAAACTTAATCAAATCATTCAAATAAATTTACAACTTTTGCAACAACACGTTTATACCATTTCTAAAACCTGTGCTTTGCTTGGAATAAAGCATGCTGTTATTTGTCCCGGATCACGTTCGGCACCTTTAGTTTATGCATTCACACAAGAAAAAAACATAACATGCTACTCGATTATTGATGAACGAAGTGCCGCATATATTGCTTTGGGCATGGCTCAACAACTTCAAGAACCTGTTGTGCTGATTTGTACTTCTGGAACAGCTTCTTTAAATTTTTACCCTGCAATAGCTGAAGCTTTTTATCAAAAAATTCCATTAATTATTTTAACTGCCGATCGTCCGCCTGAATTATTAAATCAACAAGATGGACAAATGGTTAAGCAAAAAAATGTTTTTGGAGATCATGTTCGTGCTCATTTTGAATTAGAAAATTATTTTCATGGAAAAGAAAATATCAACGAAACTTCAACGATCATTTCAAATGGAATTAATATTTCAAACGGAATTGTAAAAGGTCCGGTACATATTAATGTTCCTCTTAGCGAACCGTTGTATCCAACAAAAGAAAATAAGTTCGAGAGTTTGAGGGTTCGAGAGTTTGAGGGCGCAATTCAAACAACTAATCAAGCAAACTATCAAACTATCATTAAGGCATGGAGCGAAAGCAAAAAGAAAATGATTCTTATTGGTCAATACTCGGTTGACAATAATTTATTCACTCAATTATTTGAAATAAACAAACATCAGGATGTAGTGATATTGTGTGACGTGCTAAGTAATAAGCAAAGTGTTTGCACAGCTCCTCATTTTGATTTTACCATTTCTCAATGTAGCGAAAAAACCTTAAGAGAACTTGAGCCTGATATGCTGATTACCATTGGTGGACCGGTACTTTCAAAGAGTTTAAAATTGTGGCTGAAAAAACAAAAACCGAAATATCATTTTCGAATTCAACCAAATAACGAACTGGTTGATACATATAAAAATGTTACGGATTATATTGATGCAGACCCTTCGATTGTATTAACAAATCTTCCTGAAAATTTGAAAGAAAACACTTTCTCTGATTTTAAACATCTCTGGAAAAAAATTGATGAACTGGCTTCTGTTAAGATAAAATCATTTTTTGAAAGAAATAACAATTCGAGTGAACTTCATGCAATGGAAATTATCATAAACAATCTTCCTGATGCAATAAATTTACAAATTTCAAACAGCAGTTCTATTCGTTATATAAGTTTAATTGGAAATTTAAATCCAAGTTGGACAGTGAGCGGAAACAGAGGCACAAGCGGAATTGACGGATGTGCATCAACAGCTGTTGGTGCTGCAATTATTAATAATAAACCTACCATATTTATCACTGGTGATCTTAGTTTTTTATATGATAGAAATGCCTTGTGGAACAATCATGTTCCGGATAATTTACGCATCATTGTTTTTAATAATTTTGGTGGCGGAATATTTCAACTCATCGATGGACCATCATCTCATAAAAAACAATTAAGCTATTTTACAACACCACATCAACAAAGTGTTAAAAACACAGCAATTGATAATGGTTTAGATTATTATTTTTGTGCATCACAAAATGATTTGAGTAAAACTTTAAAAGAGTTTCTTGATCCGAATAAAAAAGCCGCAGTGCTCGAATTGAAATTTGACAGAAATGAAAACGCTAAAATTTTTAAACAGTTTAAAAAAATAAAATTGATTTGATAAAAAGGTTTTTCATACTATTTATTTTGTTGAATGCTATTGATGGCTATTGTCAAACTATTGCCGACAGTGCATCTATCAAAAATGAAGAAGGCAAAAAAATAGTTTTGAATAATTTGAAAGAGCAACAATACTTGTACTCAAATCAACAAGAATTTAGTTTTATCAAGTATTTAAAGACACCAGAAAAAATCGATTACTCGTTGAATTTAATCTATAAAGAAACTCAGGAAGAAAAAGCAAACAGAAAGTGGAATCAATATAAAAATCAACATCATACCTGGCCGAAATATTATCCTGAATTTCGAACAGAAAAATATTTTTTTACAACATATTAATTTTAAAAAATGGAATCAAATTATAATTGGAAAACAATCAAAGAATACAAAGAAATTAAATTTTCTTTTTTTGAAGGAATCGCTAAGATTAGCATCAACAGACCTGAAAAGCACAATGCCTTTACTCCGCTTACTGTAAAAGAAATGAGCGAAGCAATGGAACTCGCTCGTCAGAATCCCGAAGTTGGAGTGGTGATTTTAACCGGTGAAGGTGGCAAAGCTTTTTGCAGTGGTGGCGATCAATCTGTTCGTGGCAACGGTGGTTATGTTGGCGATGATGGTGTTCCAAGATTAAATGTTCTTGATCTGCAAATGCAAATTCGCAGAATCCCAAAACCGGTAATAGCAATGGTGGCTGGTTGGGCAATTGGCGGTGGACATGTTTTGCATGTGATTTGTGACCTAACAATTGCTGCCGAAAATGCCCGATTCGGACAAACAGGCCCGATGGTTGGAAGTTTTGACGGTGGCTTTGGCGCAGGTTATTTAGCACGTATTGTTGGACAAAAAAAGGCGAGAGAGATTTGGCTTTTGTGTGATCAATACGATGCAACAGAAGCTCTCGAAATGGGTTTGGTAAATAAAGTTGTGCCTCTCGAAAAGTTAGAAGAAACAACCATTGCCTGGTGCAAAAAAATATTGGATAAAAGTCCAATCGCATTGCGCATGATCAAATCTTCATTTAATGCAGAACTTGACGGACAAGCCGGAATACAAGAGTTGGCGGGTAATGCTACGCTTTTATATTATATGAGTGATGAAGCTAAAGAAGGAAAAAACTCTTTCCTTGAAAAACGCAAACCAGATTTTTCTAAGTTTCCAAAATTTCCATAATTGAATTTTTAACGCTTCCCTTTTCAATTTACATTCATCCTTCTTAAACATCAAAATGAAAAAAAATATTCTGTTAATACTATTATTTGTCTCCATTTCTTTGCTTTCAAACGCACAACAAATAACTGTCATCATTCAGGGTGCAACTATTCATCTTGGTAATGGAAAAATAATTGAAAATGGTTTTCTAGTATTTAGTGAAGGGAAAATAATTTTGTGCGATTCTCAATTAATTGCAACCTATAAAAATGCACGAATCATTAATGCAAAAGGGAAACACGTTTACCCCGGATTAATTTGTATGAATACTTTTGCAGGATTAAATGAAATTGACGAAGCTCGTGCAACACGTGATTATCGGGAAGTTGGAAGTATCAACCCAAATGTTCGTGCATTGATCGCTTATAATACCGATTCAAAAATTATCCCAACTATAAAATCTAATGGTGTGCTTTTTATGCAAATTGTTCCACAAGGAGGATTAATTTCAGGCACTTCAAGTGTGATGAAAACTGATGGTTGGAATTGGGAAGATGGTGCTTATAAAATTGATGATGGAGTACATATGAATTGGCCCGAACTGATTAACTATAATTTTGGTGGCGGACAAAATGAATCTATGAAACAACTCATGGATAAAGAGCTTCAAGCTATTGATGAATTATTCGAACAAGCATTTCAATACAGTAAAACTGAAAAACCTGAAATTACAAATGTGAGGCTTGAAGCGATGAGAAATTTATTTAATGGAACAAAGAATTTATATGTTCATGTGAACAGTTCGAAAGGAATTATTTCATCTGTAAACTTCGTTAAAAAATATCCGGGAATAAAAATGGTTTTAGTTGGTGCAGCCGATTCATATAAACTAAAAGAACTTATTAAAGAAAATAATATTCCCGTTGTGCTCACAAATATTCACAGACTTCCACAAAGACCTGATGAAGATGTTGATCAACCATTTAAAACTCCGTTTCAATTAATGCAAGCAGGAATTTTAGTTGCAATTGGCCATACAGGAAGTTGGGAATCACGAAACCTGATGTTTGAAGCAGGTACAACTGCTGCACATGGATTAACAAAAGAAGAAGCGTTAATGTGTATCACAAAAAATGCTGCAAAAATTTTAGGTATTGAGAACCGTTGCGGTACTTTAGAAAATGGAAAAGATGCCACGATTATAATTTCAGCAGGTGATGTGTTAGACATGAAATCAAGTATAGTTGAACAAGCGTTTATCAATGGAATTGAAATTGATCTGAATAATCAGCAGAAAGAATTGAATAAAAAATTCTCTAAAAAATATCAACTCAAAGAATGATAGACGAAGAAAAAAATCCATGGACATTATTAAATAAAAAAGAGGTGTATGAATCACCATGGATTAGTGTTTCACATCACGATGTTTTAAATCCTGCAGGAAATCCCGGAACGTATTCTGTTGTTCATTTTAAAAATTTAGCAATTGGAGTTCTTCCTCTTGATGAGAATAATTATACCTGGATAGTTGGTCAATATCGATATCCATTTAATATGTTTACGTGGGAAATTCCCGAAGGTGGCGGTCAGTTAGCTATTGATCCTCTTGAATCGGCAAAGCGCGAACTGGAAGAAGAGTGTGGCATCATCGCAAATAAATTTACCTTTATTCAACACATGCAATTGAGTAATTCGGCCACGGATGAAAAGGCGTATTTATATATTGCTCAAGGATTAACTTTCACCAAATCGCAACCGGGAGAGGATGAAGAATTACATGTAAAGAAAATTCATTTTGACGAATTGTATGAGCTGGTATTAAGCGGAAAAGTTACTGATAGTTTAACTGTTGTCACCGTTTTAAAAGCAAAGTTGTTGATGCTTGAAGGAAAATTATAATTTAGATAATCCCGAAGGGATGAAATGATTGTAAAAAAGGCTTCAATAAATCCATAACTCCGAAGGAGTGAAATAATATCACCCCATTGGGGTTTACTTGCAATTTTATAACAGACTATAAAAATATCAGCCCATCGGGCTTATCCTAAACCACACAATTTATAAGTTTAGTTTCATCAAAAAATCATCACATAAAGTTTCTCCAAGTTGAAATGTTCTGATGGTAAAAGTTTCGAAACCAAATTTTTTATAGAAGTTAACCGCTCGATGATTCTCCTGCCAAACGCCTAGAAACAGGGTTTCAAAATTATTCTGTTTTGAAAAACTGATAGCCTGTAACATCAATTCTTTGCCAAATTTTTTATCGAGATATTCTTTCAGCACATAAATTTTTTCGAGCTCAATATTATTTTTTGATAGCAACTTTTCGTGCGTTACATTTTTTATCAGCTTCAAATATCCGATTGATTTCTCTTCATCATAAGCAATAAAATATTGAATGTTTTCTTTCGATAAATTTTCTGTCATCAAATCAACAGAGTATGCTTTTTTGATATACTGCTGCATATCTTCTTCTGTGTGAAATTCACGAAAAGTTTCATAAAATGTTTTAGCACCTAGTTGGGCTAAAATGTTTGCATCATTAGTATTTGCCGGTCTTATCTGCATTTATAATCGCAAATTAATTGTTGGGCTAAAGCCCTTTCCGTATTGGTATTTCGTATACCCCGACTTAAAAGTCGGGGCTATTGTATAAATTTATATTATTGCCATAACATTTGGCTTTAACAACAAACCTCAAACAATATTATATTGTTATCTTTTTGGAGCACCACCCATCAATTGTTGTAAATTTCTTTTTGCCATTACAAAATCAGGAAAAACTTTTATAGCTGTTTCAAAATATTTTTTTGCATTCGCCATATCTCTTTTTTGAGCAAAAATGTATCCTTTAAAATTTAGTGCTGCAGCCATAATCGGAACTTTTTGTTTTTGTTGCTCGCTCACAAAAATATCTAAACTATCACTGCTATTTGGTGATTTGGCAAGCACTTCATCAACAACTGTTTCTGCCTCTGCTAATTTCCCTGCTTGAAAATGCATTGTTCCTATTTGATATAAATAGGTTAATTTTTTTGTTGTTTCAAACAACGTTGAATAGGTTTTTAAAACGCCTTCATAATCGCCTTCTTCTTGTTGAACTACCGCTTTTACCTGAAGAAACTTTTCATCTTTTGGATGACGTGCAAGTGTGGCATCAATAGTTTTTGAAACCGCTTCAACATTATTTAATGCGGCATATAATTCGGGTAACGAATCGCGATAATTTACTTGTGTTGAATCTTCTATAAGCATCATTTGCACTGCCATAATAGCGGTATGATAATCTTTTAGGTTCATGCTTTTGTCGAACAGTTTCTTGTAAGTTTCGTTATTGTTTTTTGCTGATTGCTGCGGTGCATTTTGGTTACATGCAAATAAAAATGTGGCAGCAATAGCTGCGAAAAAAATGTTCTTCATCTTATAATTGTTGTTTTAAAAAGTTAGCACAAATATCATCGATGGTTTTATTCATCGGTGTAAATTTAAAATTTATTTTTTGACTGATCTTATTGCTGTTATAATAAAATGTGTTTTGTGACGCCCTGGCTGTCTCTCTAGTGATGGATGGTTCTTTCCCAAGTATAAAACTTTTTGCTGCATCAACCCTCCAGGCAATTTGCGAAAGTTTTTTCCCGGCTTCGATGGTGGGTTTTTTCTTTCCAAAATTCACAGCAACATCTTCAAGATATTTTTTCATTTGCAAATTTTCCCCAACTAAAATAAATCGTTCTCGCGAAATATTTTTTTCCATCAGTTCAATCATTGCTTTCGAAACATCTTTTACATCTACATAACCATTTGCACCTAAGGTATAAAATGGCATTCCATTCCATACCAATTTAAATAATTTACAAGAGCCTTTGTTCCAATCTCCGGTTCCCAAAATCACACCGGGGTTAACGATCACTGCATTCAAGCCTTCTTCAATTGCCCGCCACACTTCCATTTCTGCTTTGTATTTAGTTATTGCATAATTGCTGTTGTTTTTTGATTCACCCCATTTTGACTTTTCGGTAATTTCATCTCCACTTTTTTCTCTACCCAAAGCTGCAATGGAACTTACATGACAGAATTTTTTTACGCCTTTTTGAAGGGAAATATTCACCATATTTTTTGTTCCTTCTACATTCACATCAAACATTTTTGTTCGGTGTTTTTGTAGAAAAGAAACAATCGCTGCACAATGATATACTTCATCAACATTTATCAAAGCTGCCTCAAGTGATGGGATATCGAGCACATCTGCAACAACCCAGGTTAAATTATTTTTTAAATTTTTATGTAATTCTTTATCTGAAAAATATGTTGAGAAAATATTTTCAAACTCAACAAGACTTGACCCACCGCGCTTGAACGCAACAACCTGATTGCCTTTTTCGAGCAACATACAAACTACATACGAACCTAAAAAACCGTTTGCCCCGCTTACTGCAATCAATGTGTGGAAATGTTTATTAATGAACCCGCAAATTAATCTATTTTGCCACAAGATAAAAAATTATGCAACTAAGCGATTTTCTCAGCCCGATAAGTGAAACAGTGTTTAATTCCATTCAGGAAAGTTCTCCAAAAAGTTTGGTGAATGTGCTGGATATTCATGTAAAAAAAATTCCTGATCTTGAAAATATTCAACTGGCAATTATTGGCGTAAAAGAAGGTCGGATGCAGAACGGTCAATCAGGAACTGCAATTTCACCCGATGAAGTAAGAAAACATTTTTACGAATTAGTGCAGCCAAAGTTTGAAATAAAAATTGCCGACCTTGGAAATATTGAAGCCGGGGAAAGTGTAAATGATACCCTCTTTGCCTTAAGCAGTTGTGTAAAATATTTGTTGGAGAAAAAAATTATCACCATCATATTAGGAGGCGCTCAAGATCTTGCCTATGCACAGTATACAGCCTATGAGGGTCTTGTTCAAAATTTCAATCTTGCTTCTGTTGATGCAAAAATTGATTTAAAACAGAATGAACAATCACCCATCAATTCGGGGTATTTGTATAAAATAATTTCGCATCAGCCAAATTACCTTTTCAATATTGTACATATCGGAAATCAAAATTATTTTGTTGAACAAGAAAGTTTAGACTCATTTGAAAAGATGAATTTTGACATGATGCGTTTGGGAAATATGCGCAATAAACTTCAAGACACTGAACCTCTTTTACGAAATGCCAATATGATGGTGATGAGTATGAACAGCATTCGTGCCGCTGATTCGCCTGCATCAGTCGAAGCAAATCCTAATGGCCTTTTTGGCGAAGAAGCTTGTCAGATTTCTCGTTATGCCGGCATGAGCAACGAGCTTTCATCCATTGGTTTTTATGACCTGAATGCCACAAAAGATATTGAAGGACGAAGTGCAAAATTGCTTTCTCAAATGATCTGGTATTTTATTGATGGATTTTATAATCGCAAAAATGATTACCCTGTTGCCGATAGCAATGAGTATATGAAATATCGCACAACATTTAAAAATAGCGATTACGAAATTGTGTTCTATAAAAATATTTACACCGAAAGATGGTGGATGGAAGTGCCGTATCCCAAAGAACGCAGCAATCATAAAGGAATGTTTTTAGTGCCATGCAGTTATGCCGATTACCAGTTGGCGCAAACCGATGAAGTGCCCGACAGATGGATGAAAGCATATCATAAATTATTTTAAAATTTGAAATCCTTTATTCAAAATAAACTCCCACTTATTATTTGTTTTCTGATTGCGATTGCATTCAGTTTAAAAAATGTGCGAGAGCCTGATTTATGGTGGCAATTAAAAACCGGTGATTGGATATTGGAACACCACGAAGTTCCGAAGCAGGATGTTTTCTCTTTTACGTTTGAAGGCAAACATTGGGTCAATATTAAATGGGGAAGTGAAGTGTTGTTTGCGTCAGTGGCTAAAGCATTTGGACCAGAATGTATTTTCCTTATCCAACTTCTTGTTTCGTGTTTACTGGTGTATGTTTTATTGCTTTTGTGTAAGCAAATTATTGAGCAATTTGAAATTGATCATCCTCAAAAAAATGCACTCTTAATATTTTCAATCTTACTTGCTATTGTAGGAATCGAATATCGAATTATCGGTCGTCCGGAAATGTTCAGTCATTTGTTTGCTGCTATATTTTTATTGATTTTATTTCGACATCAAAAGTTAAAAAATAAAGAAATATTCTGGCTCATTCCTTTGCAACTTTTATGGGCAAATATGCACGAGTCGTTCGGGATGGGAATTGTGCTGATGATGATATTCCTAGCTTCTTCATGGTTTGAATTTTTTTATGGAAAGAAATTAAAACTGAAAGCTGAAAAGCCAATTCAATTAAGCTTAGCAACTTTTTTGAGCTTCGCAATCATCATCATCAATCCAAATGGAATTGATTTGTTATTGATGCCATTCAATATTTTCGGGCAGGTATTTGAAAATAAATTCACCACCGAATTGATGGATTTTTCTACCTATGTTTTTTGGCAAAAAGAAGCTTATATCGCAATAATTATTTTCATAGTTTCGGTTTTAGGTTTGGGGTTTTTTTATTTCTCTAACAGAAAAAAATCTGAATCAATTTTATCATTCATCATTCAAAAAAAGTTAGCAGTTATTATCCTGCTTCTTAGTGCATTTTTGTTTCTTGCATCGACAGCTTACCGGAACATCGCATTCTTTATCATCATTGCAACACCTTTATTTTATGCAGGTTTGGTAATATTAAGCTCAAAAGTAAAAAGTAAAAAGGCAAAAGTTTTGTTTCAAAATTTATACGTTTTCAATATCATTATTGGCATCGCTATTTATGTGAGTGTGGTATCCGGAAAATATTATAAATGGTTTAATAGAAATGATAGATATGGTTTAGAAATTTTATCAAATATTAATCCGGCAGGTGCGGCAAATTTTATCGCAGAAAAAAAGTTGAATGGAAATGCTTTCAGCGATTATTTAACTTCCTCATATTTGTTATGGAAAAACTTTCCTCAATTCAAAAGTTTTATCGATTTGCGTGATCTGGATGTTTTTACTGGAGAGTTTTTTGAAACTTTTGCTCAGGCAATAAATGATCCCGAAGTATTTCATAAACTCGACAGTCAGTATCATTTTAACTATGCGGTTGTACTTGCCAATCCTCAGTTTTCGAGATTACATAAATTTTTGTATACCGATTCAACTTACTCACTTGCCTATATTGATGCGGTTGCTGCGGTATACATCAAACAAAAAGAAAAGAACAATACAACAATACTTAATGAATGTAAACCATTGCCACAAACGCATTTTGCATTTGCTATTAGTAAAATTTTCAATCCGTTTTATCAGCCATTCAATTACTCAAAAGTTGATAACGATATTCTTGCGGCAACATTTTTTAGTATGCTTGGAAATAACGAACTCGTAAAAAGCTATGCGCTTAAATCGTTAAAAAACGCTTCAGAAAAATATCTTGCAAACAATCTTTTGGGGCAAATTTATTTCAGTAAATCAATCAATGATACTACTCCTAACAATGCAGTATTGATGGATTCGGCAAAATATTTTTTAAAGGAAAGTTTAAAGGAAAATTCGAAATATGCACAAGTTTATATGGATCTTGGTGCTATCGCATTTAGAGAACAACGATATAAAGAGGCAATAAAAAATTTCGATAAAGCGATATCTCTTGATAAAGAAAATTTGAACGCTTGTTTATATGCTGCCGAAGCAACAACATCCATGGCAAACCAAGGAGGTTCTCAGCAAAATAAAAATATTGAAACAGCAATTAACTATTATAAAAAAGCTGACAGGTTAAATCCAAACAACCCAATTATTATGAGCAATCTTGGGTTTCTTTATTTCAGAATTAAAGATTGTGATAAAGCTGTTTTCTATCTTGATCTGACAAAAGATTTTGATGGTTTATCTCCACAAGAAAAGCAACAAGCCAAAGAGTGTATAAAAAGTTGCGGGCATTAATTTTTGATTTTCGATTTCATCTCAATCATCAAATTTTCAAACCTTGAAGGTTCACGCAGTTTCCAGCCTTCTGGCTTTTTATAAAATTTCGGATTAAGAAAAACATTTACATAAACTGCACCTTTTGTATAACTCTTGCCATAAAAATGTTGAGCTAAATATTGCTTATCGCTTTCGCTGAACTCGGCATTTAAATTAGATTGAATAATTGCAGGGATTGAATCTAAATTTTGCCCATTTATTCTTTCTGTTTTTAATCCTTCATCATTCAAATACATTAACTGAGATGGATTTGCAATTGGGGCATAACTGTAAAAAACTGTGGTGTCACTAAAATCATTTTTAATTGTTTTGGCAAGATTAAAATAACCAAGATATACAAGGTTTCCATCTCCAATAGTTTTGCCGGGATAATATAAAAAATTTCCGAAAACGAGTGACAGTAATAGCAAAACATAAAGTATATTTTTTTGTCGTGGAGCAAAATATTGTAGCACGTTCATCACTATAATAATCATCATTAAACCCAAAACTAAAAAGTAACGATGCCCGATAGTATTTTCTAAAAATATGGCCATCAATCCACAAATAACTATTGCCAATATCAACCAAACTTGTTGCAATTTTTTATCGCCAAGTTTTTTAAAGAGCGCATAAATAAAAATGATATAAAATGTAATCATTCCGAAATCAACAAGTCGCCAGGCCATTAGTAACAAGCTTTTAGCATATTGTGAAAACCCATTTAATTTATCGGCATCAGAATAATTTGGCGACAATACCAACCAGCCGGTATGTAAATAATGTAAGGTAAGCCACGCCACTAAAACAACAAATGGAAGAACATAAAAAACAAATCGTTCTTTAAACCAAACGATAAAACTCTTCTCTTTCATCGACAGAAAAAAATCGGTAGCCGCAAGTGCCAATAAAAAAAATGGTGCTTGCATATGAGTAAGCATCATCAAAATGGTGCTTACCAAAAACCATTTATTATTTTTTGTGAGCAGCGAATAAATGGCTAATAAAAAAAATGCCATCACCGCAGTTGTGTTTAACATCATTGCCGACATTGAAAGAGCGGTTGGCATTGCAATAAATAACAAGAGTGTTTTATTTACATCTGCTTTATCTACAATAAATAATTTTGCTGTTTTATAGAAAATAAAAATTAAAAATAAATACCAGAAATAGGCATAGAGATGTGAAACCAAAAGTGATCGTCCGAAAAATTTCCAGCAAGCTGCCATTAGCCATGGATAAAGCGTTGGATGAGCCGGGTCGGTTTCTATAGGATAAAAAATAGTAAGTAAATTCTGATCAAAAATATATTGAACGGCTCTAGCTGTTGAAGAAATCGCATCACCAAAAAAGGGAATCTTTTCCATGATCGAAAATTTTGGTAACAGAATCGCCATCAGAACAAATGGAAAGTTTTTGGAAGAGAAGATCTTATTCATCACAACACAAACATAATAGTTGCGGGATTTATTTCGGGAATATTTTATTGGGAATGAATTTGGGCTAAAGCCCCGAGAGTTCTTTATTTGCTGTTTCCATGGGCTGAAACCCATGGTTAACGGAAAAGTTATTGAAAAGGAAATTAATTACAATGCAACCGAATTTTTAATTACTTCTTCATAATAATGTTCGTATTGAGGAACAATTTTATCGATATGAAAAACCATTGCACGCTTCTTTGCATTTACTTTAAATGTTTTCAATATTGCATCATCACTCAAAATATAAATTGCTTTTTCTGCCATCGCATTCACATCGCCTACATTGCATAAAAATCCTGATTCGCCATCAATATTCAGTTCAGGAATTCCACCGGCATTTGATGAAATTACGGGCACTTCACATGCCATTGCTTCAAGTGCTGAGAGACCAAAACTTTCTGTTTCTGAAGGCATCAAAAACAAGTCGGCAACAGAAAGGATTTCTTCAACAGGATCTTGTTTTCCTAAAAAAATTACTGAGTCATTGATATGAAATTCACGACAAAGCATTTCAATATTTTGTCTTTCCGGACCATCTCCAACAAGCAATAATTTTGATGGAATTTTTTCTCTGATCAAACTAAAAACTTTTACCACATCCTCAACACGTTTTACTTTTCGGAAGTTGGAAGTATGCACAATCAAATGTTCGCCCTTTGCAGCAATGGCTTTACGAAAATGATCTTTCGATTTTTTACTGAAACGTTCGATATCAATAAAATTTGGAATTACTTTTATCTCTTTTTTTGTTTGAAAATGATCGTACGTATCTTTTTTTAAAGCTTCAGAAACAGCGGTAATTCCATCCGACATATTTAACGAATAAGACACTACGGGTTCAAAAGAAGGGTCTTTTCCAACAAGCGTAATATCGGTTCCGTGCAAGGTTGTGATGATAGGAATATGTATTCCTTGTGTTGCCAAAATTTCTTTTGCAAGCACAGCTGCCGAAGCATGCGGAATTGCATAATGTACATGAAGCAGATCAAGTTTTTCATGTTTGACAACATCAACTAACCTACTCGTAAGTGTAGTTTCGTAAGGAGGAAAATCAAACAATGGATAATAGGAAACGTATACTTCATGAAAAAAAATATTTCCTGTAAAAAAATCTAACCGTGCAGGTTGTTTATAAGAAATAAAATGAACATCATGCCCACGCATTGCCAATGCTTTTCCGAGTTCGGTAGCAACAACTCCACTTCCACCATATGTTGGATAACAAACTATTCCGATTTTCATTTTAGGGATTATTTAGGGAAAAATATTAAACAAAAAGTGCTTTAAAAAATTGATTATTTCGAATCACTTTCTTTTCCTATTCCACCCATCATTTCTGCAATTTCTGCCTGAGTTAATATTTTAAAATCTGAAGGTACTGTAAATAATTTATCGGCTACCGTTTCTGCTTTAAGTGTTTTTGCGATAATATGCATTTGCACTCCGTTTTGGTTGATATTATATTCCATCAAAAAACCTTTGATCTCTTTAAGCGCCATGTTATCGGTGCCATTATTTATTTTGGGTAAGTCTTCGGTGTAATAACATATCATCTGCTCTTTTTTGCCATTGAGGGTATAATTAACAATTGCTTTTTTGCATTTGTATCCTGCAATAATTTTTTTCTCTTTTGTTTCAACAATAGAGTATTCTGGCATTTTACCTTCCTTTTTTAATGCAGCTTCTTTTTGTGATAATTCGTCTTGAGTTTGTTTAATCGCAATTTTTTTGCCCATCATATCCATCAAAACTGTTACTTCCTTTTTGGTGTTATCGTTAATCACAATTGAAGACCCCATTGAAGTGATCATTTCAATTCTGCTTAAATCGTTTTTAAAATAAAGGCTCATGTTTGTTGGAAGCATGCTTTCCATTTGCTTCATTTCAGCAGAAAGAGCCGGATAAGAAATGTCGAATTCAGCAACTCCTTCTTTAATGTTTTTTGTTTGCGCAAATGAGAAGTAACTCATACTTAACAATGCAACTAGTTGAATAATTTTTTTCATGTTTGGGTGTTAATTATTTTTTACCAGGTTAGTTTTTCTTTATTTAAAAATGCTGTTATGCCTCTTTTGCAATCTTCAGTTTTGCGGGCATTGGCATTCATTTCGGCAGCGTAATTCAATCCTTCATCAAGTGTCATGTTTTGAACTTCTGCCAACATTTCTTTTACCATTTTAAGCGACTGACCGGAGGTTTGTTTACATAATTTTTGGGCGAAGTTTTTAACTTCTTCATCGATAAAGTTTTCGTCTACCAAATAGTTTATCAACCCTATTTCAAAAGCATTATTCGCATCAATTACTTCTCCGGTTAACAACAATTGTTTAGCTTTTTGTTCTCCAAATTTTCTCACTAAAAAAACCATCACAATGGCAGGAACAAAACCAATTTTTACTTCGGTATATCCAAAGGTTGAATTTGGTGTAGCAAAGCAAAAATCGCAAACTGTTGCCAATCCACTCCCTCCTGCAAGTGCCGGACCGTTTACCAGAGATATGACAACTTTTCCTGAAAGATAAATAACACGAAACAGTTCTGAAAGGTTTTTTGAATCGGCTAAATTTTCTTCGTAAGTATTGTTTTGAAGTTGTTGTAAATAACCAAGATCGGCTCCTGCGCAAAACGCTTCACCGTTTGATCTGATCACAATTACTTTACAATTATTATCGGCTTCTGCTTGCTTGAAAACCGATTTTATTTCATTTACAAATTCGAAACTTAATGCATTTCGTTTTTCGGGACGATTAAGCGTGATGTAACCAACACGGTCGTTTACTTCATATAAAACAAGGTTGCTCATGTAGTGAAAATAGAACTACAATGATAATTCAAAACTTCCCGATTCGCCAACACATGTAACCGGAATATTATTTTCATGCAATAACGCTTTCATAGCCTTTGCCTGATAAGGTTTTACAGCCGTTGTGATAATTACTTGTGATGGATGAAAAGTTTGCAGAAATTCTTTCAGCTTAATTTTATTTTTAATGATGAGGATAAAGTTCATTGAATCATTTGAAGAAAATATTGGCAAACCTTCTCCCGATAAAATAATTTTTTTATCGTTAACAGAAATTTCTTTCCATGAATTTTGGGTAAAACAAATTTGCTGCTGTTTCATTCCGCAATGCCAAAAATGTTGCTGCATGTGAAAATGCACTTTGCTTTTATCTACCCAAAGCAACGAATCAATGATTAATGTTGAGTGATTTCCTTGAATAAAATTGATGGCTGTTTGATTATTGATATGATATGTAATAAGATTTTGCTGCGAATAATTTTTGAATTGCTGCAACCCATTTAATCCAAAAAATAAACAACTCATCACCAAGCCAAGTTTAAAAAAAATGGTTCTACGCAAGATGAAATAGGAAATAAAAAATGCCAGTCCAATAAAAATAAAAATGGTTTGAATGATACTGATATGTATTCCGCTGACATAAGAAAATGGCATCTGTTCTACAAATTTTACGATTAAATTTGTTAAGGCAATTCCCCAGTACATAAGCTTTCCTAGCCATAACGCAATAATTGGAATTTTAGAAAATGCAACCAGAACTATTCCAATATAAATTACAATTGTGGTAAGCGGAATGATGATAAGATTAGAAAATAAAAAGTAATTCGGGAACTGATGAAAATATAATAACCCAAGAGGAAATGTGATGATTTGTGCAGCAATAGAAATAGCTGTGATTTCCCAAATTTGAATTCCCAACCAACTTTTTGGGTCGTACCATTCGCTAACAAAAGGTTGCAAAAAAACTATACCGATAACTGCCATATAACTTAATTGAAAACCAACATTTGCGAGCATGTTGGTATCCATGCACATTAATGTAAAAGCTGAAATTGCCAATGTATTATACACATTTGTGGGCCGGCTAAATAGTTGTCCTAAAATGATAAAAGTAAACATCACTGTTGCACGTAAAATGGAAGGAGAAAATCCACACAGTAATGAATAAACCCACAAGCTTAAAATGATGATGATATTTTTAACAAGTTTTGTGCGTTTGGTTTTATCCATGAACTTTAACATCAATGTTAAGATCATAAAAATTAAACCAACATGCATGCCCGAAACTGCCAGCACATGCAATGTTCCGGTATTTGCATAAGCCTGCACAACATCAGGGTCAATCTCATCGTCATATCCATAAAGCAATGCTTGTGCAACGGCAGTTTCTGAATGTGCAACAATGTTTTTTGCAAGCGTTTGTTTAAAATAATATTGTACATCATACACCCAACTGAACAACCAATTTGTTTTTGTGAGGGTTGTTTTTAGATAATCATTTTGTCGGAGATAAGCCTGAAAATGAATATTGTTAAATCGTAAATATCTTTTATAATCAAACTCGTCAGGGTTTTGTGGAGGCGGAACTTCAGCAATCAGATTATTTTTGATGATAAGCACATCACCATATTTTAATTGTTTGCTGAGCGAATCTTTTGCAACATATAACATCAAGTTTCCGCTGCAATTTTTTTGTATAAATGATGAATCAAAATATCCTAAAACTTTACTGTGTAATTTATATGATTTCGATTTTTCGAGAACAACTTCATCCACATTAACGATCAAATATTTTGCTGAATTTACTTTTGAATAATGATCGTTTTTGAATAATTCATTTTGAAACAGATTGAGCGAAATGCCAAAGAAATAAAGTGTTGCCGTAAGAAGTATTCCATTTAATGCAGCATAACGCATGCGTTTTAAAAACAGAAATGCAAGAAAAAATCCACTTAACGAAATAATAAAAGCTAAAAACGAAATGAAGAAATCACATTGAAAAAACAAGGAAGTGCTGATTCCAAAAACAAATGGAATCAGAAACCTCACAAAAGGAACTTTATGCCAAAACGAGTAGATCATATTTAATAGGCTGCATAAAATTAAAATAAAAAACTTTGTTTACAAATTTTTGTTAGAGTAGTTATTTAGTTTCTATTTTTGAAAAAAATTCTATAATGTACAATACACTAATTATCATTCACAACATCCTTCGCTGGGGTGTTTTATTTGCCGGCATTTATGCTATTACAAAAGCTGCTCAAGGAGTTATCAATAAGAAAGATTTTGAAAAGGCCGACAACCTTTCTCAAATTATATTTGTCATTTTTTGCCATACTCAATTATTAATCGGATTGATATTGTATTTCATCAGCCCTGCGGTTGACCAAGCATTTAAATCTGGTGAGATGATGAAAAATGCAGGTTTTAGATTTGTTGCAGTTGAACATATTGCAACAATGGTTATTGCAATTGCTTTTATTCAAGTTGGACGAACTTTATCAAAAAAAGCTGCCAATTCACTTTCTAAACATAAAATTGCATTAAGGTATTTTGCAATTGGAATGATCATGATTCTTGCTCGAATTCCTTGGAGCAAAGCATTGTTTCCAGGAATGTAATCTTTTGTAGAGACGTTGCATACAACGTCTCTACAAAAGATTATTTCAATTATAATATTCCACTTTTTTATTTTCCACTTTCTTTTCTTTTTTGAATAAATTTGATGCTTATTAATTAAGCTAACGCAGCAAATTTTTTCATAAATGGCTAAGTTCAATTTTAAAAAAACAAAACACTTTTTCTCACGTCATATTTGGCATGTTAAACTTTCAACATTTCCCAAATGGCAAAGGTGGTTTATCTATTTAGTTCGAATTATTATTCTTGGTATCAAAGGTTATCAGGGAAAAAGTCTGAGTTTACATGCATCTGCTTTAACAATGTTTAGTGTACTTTCTATTGTTCCGGTTATCGCAATGATATTTGGTATCGCTCAAGGTTTCGGTCTTGAGGCATATCTTACCCAACAATTGCAATTGGCATTTGCAAATCAACCTGAAGTATTATCAAACTTGCTTTCATACTCTCACAACATGCTAAGCAATACCAAAGGCGGATTAATTGCCGGATTAGGTTTGATATTATTGCTTTGGTCGGTTATTCAGGTTTTATCAAATATTGAAAACGCTTTTAACTCCATTTGGTTTGTACAAAAAGGACGAACATGGTTACGCAAATTCACAGATTATTTATCAATAATGCTCGTTGCACCAATCTTAATCATATTAACAGGAACGGTAAATATTTTTATATCAACTTACATCCAGATCTTTGCAAAACAAATTGAATATTTAAATGACAGTTTAGAAAATCTCATTCTATTCAGCATCAATTTTCTTCCATATTTTACGACAAGTATTTTATTCTTTTTTGTTTATCTAGTGATGCCAAATACACGCATCAAACCTAAGTCGGCACTAACTGCTGGTATAATAACCGGTGTTGCATTCCAAATTTTTCAATGGGCATATATTGCGTTTCAAATAGGCATTTCAAAATACAATGCTATCTATGGAAGTTTTGCTTCGATCCCATTATTTATTACTTGGCTTCAATACAGTTGGATCATCGTTTTAGTTGGTGCCGAAATCTCCTATTGTGTTCAAAATGTTGTTGAGTCTGAAGGCGATATTCAAACATTAAATATCAGTCATAAAATGCGAATGCTTTATAGTTTGTTTATTATGAATTTTATTGCAAAACGATTTAAAGATGCCCTCAAGGCTCCTAACGTAGAGGAGGTTTCTAAGAAGCTCGACATCCCACAAAACCTTTGTCGCATCTTAATTGAAAACATGGTAAAATGTGATCTGATTGCTGAAACAATTGAGGCAAACAAAGTTGAACATTATTTTATTCCCGGACTTGATATTTCATATTTGAATCTTGGTTTTATCATTAATAAATTAGAAAGCCTTGGCGAATTAAAACGCACAGGAAATGGGGAAACTTTTCATCAAATAAAAGTTAAATACAACGATCTCGAACATGCAATGAATGCATCCGAATCAAATAAAAACATCACCGACTTTTAATTTTTCCTTTTGCTTATTAACGAATGAAATTAACTGCACAACAGGTTTTGCATGGATATACTTTGGGCGTTTTTCCAATGGCTCATGCCGATGAAAATTTTAAAATATATTGGTATGAACCTGAAGTTCGGGGAATCATTCCACTCGATGGTTTAAAGGTGAGCAAATCTCTAAAACAAACTTTAAGATCAAAAAAATTTCACTTCACCATCAATCAGGATTTTGAAAAAACCATTCGCTCTTGTTCACGAAATGACAATGTTTGGATATCGGAAGAAATTATAAGTGTGTATTGCGAATTGCATGAAATGGGATACGCGTTTAGTTTTGAAACTCGAAACGAATACGATGCGATAGTTGGAGGTTTATACGGAGTTGCTATTGGTAAAGCTTTCTTTGGCGAATCGATGTTTCATATTGAAAGAGATGCCTCAAAAGCTGCTTTAGTTTTTTTGGTAGAATGGTTAAAAGCGAATGATTTTAAACTGCTCGACACACAATATACAACTGCACATTTAAAATCATTGGGAGCAATTGATATTGAAAAAGAAGCGTATTTAAATTTGCTTAACGAAGCAATCAGTTGATGTGAATTGAAAACTATTAAACTATAAAGCCAATGTCTAAAAACATTGGCTTTATAAGAAAAAACACTTTTACAAATAATTGATTTATTCGACTGTTATTTTCATCGTTTTCTTTTCATCTCCTATAACAATATTCACAAAATACATTCCCGTTTTTAGAGAAGAAATATCTAATTGAATTGCATCTTTTGATGAAACATTTTTAGAAAATTCTAAAATCGATTGCCCTAACATATTCACAAATTCTATTTTAGAATTAGCTGAATGTATCAGATCAAAATCAACATTCAAAATTTTACTAGCAGGATTTGGGAATAATGAAACGCTACCCATTTTCATAGCATTTTCTGAAATTCCAATCGTTGATTTAACTATTACATTTTGTTGTACCAAAGATCCGTTGCAACCTAAAGCTGATGTTTCAATAACTTTTATCAATGCATTGGCTTTAGTTGAATCCCAATGAACAACCACAGTGTTAGATGTTCCTCCACTTTGAATTGAACCTCCTATAACACTCCAGTTAAATACTGACCCCGGTGATCCTGTAACAGAATAGGTTTGGGTTGAAAATCTTTTTACTGAATTTGACCCTGTAATTGCGCTTGTAACCGGTGATTGATTTACAGCAATAGTAATGTTTGATTGTGGTGATGAACATCCTCCAACATTAACAGAAGCTTTATATGTTCCTGCATTTGCAGATGATAAATTTCTAATTATCGGATTTTGAGTAGTTGACCCAAAACCTGCCGGCCCTTGCCAATCGTATGTTGCACCGGTAACCGTGCTCACAAACAACTGCATACTGTCTCCGGAACATGTGTTTCCCGATGAAGGGTTACTAGTTAGAGCTGGTGCTAATGGAAAAGTATTTACAATTACTGCTGTTGAAGCTGGAACAGAAGTACAGGATGATGAGATAGTAATCACACTATAAATTCCCGACATAGCTGTTGTAATATTTGAAAGTACCGGATATTGTTGCGAAGAAGAAAACCCTCCAGGTCCGCTCCAGCTATATGTTGCACTTGGAACGTAGGTTGCCGAAAGTGTAATATTGTCGCCAATACATTTTGGGCCCGAGTTCGATATTCCTGGAGTTGCCGGTAATGGATTTACAACAACGGTTAACGATGCAGGAATAGAAGTACAACCATTAACAATTGATGAGACTGTATATACTCCGCTATTAATTAATGCAGTTGTGTTTTGAATAAAACAGTTTTGTGTCGCTGCAATATAATTTCCGCTTGGCCCCTTCCATAAATAAGTTGCTCCAGTAATTCCTGTCGAATACAAAAATAAATTAGCCCCTGCACAAATAGGTGCGTTACTTGTTGGTGTTGTTGAAGCAGGAATACTCTTTATCCCAACAAATGTTGTTGATGGCTGTGAAGTACAACCTGAATCAGATACAGTTAAATTATAAGTACCCCCATAACCAGAGTTTACGTTATGTAAAATTGGACTCGCCAAAGTTGAATTAAAACTATTAGGACCAGTCCATCTGAATGTTGCCGAAGAACCCACTCCTGAAACTGATCCAGCAAGAGCAATCGAATCGCCCGTACAAACAGAAATACTGCTTATCGTTGTTGGTGCTGAAGGAACTGAATGAGTTATTGCAGTGGTTGAAGATGACGAAGATGTGCCGCATCCCGAAACAGTAACATAAACACTATAAGCCCCAGCTTTTAAACTACTCATGTTGAGTATAACCGGACTTTGTAAAGAAGAAGTAAAACCATTTGGACCACTCCAAAAATATGTAGCTCCTGTGATGTTTGAAGCAGTTAAATATAACGAATCACCATTACAAACTGGTCCGTTGTTACCTGATGTTGGTGCTGATGGTAAAGAGTTTATTGCTAAAGTAATATTTCCTGATGATGAAGTTCCACAACCACTTGTTATTGCTGTAACACTATAAATCCCTGCATTTGTAGAAGACACGTTACTGATTGACGGGTTTTGCTGAGTTGAAGTAAAACTGTTCGGTCCGGTCCATGCATATGTTGCACCTGAAATAGTTGATGCGCTTAATTGTAAATTTTGTCCCGGACAAAGCGGTCCATTACTTCCTGCAATTGGTGTTGGTGTAAGCGTTGTTATTGCAACATAAGTTACTCCAGCAACAGAAGCACAACCATTTAAAGTTGCTATCACACTATAATTTCCTGCATCAGCAGTTGTAAGTGATGTTCGAGATGGATTTTGTGAAGTAGATGTAAAACTATTTGGTCCACTCCAACTGTATGCTGCCCCAGATATTGCGGTAGCCGTTAAACTTAAAGACTGTCCGCTACAAAGTGGGCCATTATTTCCTGCAGTTGGTGTTGAAGGAACATTATTAATTGTTACCGTTGTTGATCCTTGCCCTGAAGTACATCCGTTAGCAGAAATTGTTGCGGTATAGGTGCCAGCATATGAATTGAACACACTTGCCCTTGTTGGATTTTGTTGTGTAGAAGTAAAACTGTTTGGTCCGGCCCAACTATAGGTGCCTCCCGAATATTGTGTTGCCGTTAAATTCAAATTGTCACCTACACAAAGCGGCCCGTTATTAGTGAGCGTGGGTATTGTGGGGACTCTATTAATTACGGCTGCTGTAGTATAAGGTCCTATTGTTCCACAACCTGCAAGTGTTACACTTACACTATAAACTCCCGAATCTGCAACTGTTGTTCCTGTTTTGGTTGGACTTTGTGATGATGATGTAAAACTGTTTGGTCCGGTCCATGAATATGATGCTCCGGAAATGTTTGTTACTGATAAATTAAGTGATTGTCCGGCACAAAGTGGTCCGTTATTGGTTACGCTCGGTGTGCTAATTACATTCACATAAGTAGTTGCTACCATTGATGAGCACTGGCCAATTATGGCCCTCACCGAATATGTTCCTATCACAGAAATGCTCACTGAAGAAATAGTTGGATTTTGAATACTAGACGTAAAACCATTAGGACCGGTCCAATAATAACTTGCTCCAGAAATTGTATCTGCATTTAATCGTAGAGTTGCTCCACTGCATAATGGTCCGTTATTATTCGCATTTGGAACAGGTGGTGCTACACTCAACGTTAACTGGGCTCTGTCTGCACATCCAACCATCCAGCCATATAATGTATCCAATAGTTTTACAGTATATGGAATGCGATAATTATATGTATGTGTTCCGTTTACTGTATAATAAGTTCCGCTCGAATCACCATAATCCCAAATACAACTAAACTGAGGAATTCCTTGAAATGCTCTAACACTATAAAAGCGATTAAATAAAACAGAAGAGGTTGTGTTATTAAGAAATATACTATTCCCTCCTGCATTACAAGATGCGGCTGTGAAACCTGCAGTGAAAGAAAATGAAACATAAGGTTGAAAAATAAAATCGGCATTAAACTGTGCGCTTCCAATACTAACATTATATCCTCTCACAAATGTGCTTCCGATTTTAACAGAACTAAGCCATTCGCTACGACCATTTGGAGGTGATGCCACCCAACTGTTTGCAACAACTGCAACATTTATTGAACTCGATGTTTCGATTGTAATTACGTAGGGCGAACTTGTTGTATATGGTGTGCTAAATATTGCTTTTTTTCTCAAAACTGAAAGTAGTCCTCCACCAAAAGATGAATCAACAGCAACAGTAATCGACCGGATGGGTGTACCTGTTGGTAACGAATCGGATGATGCATTATAAATATTGCATGTTAATGTTACTACAGCACTTGACCCTGCGGCTTGCCATGCATAAAAATCAAAACCTGAAACAGTTATTGCTCCAGCTGCAGGATACCATTGTGCGAAAATATTTCCACTTGTGGATGCATTTAAAGTGATGCTTTGAAATGACGTTGTTTTATTAAAAGTATAATTTACCGTATCTACACCACATATACTTGTTTTTGCGAATCCTGTATTGGAGTGAAAAACCCTTGGATGAGAAACAATATTATTTACGATGGTGGCAGAATGTGGCAGAATGCTTTGTGCTTGCGCATACATCACACTTATCATAACCATAAAAATTACGATCACAAATTTGATTGGGGTATAATCTTTTTTCATGTTTTAAGTATTTGTTAATCCGAATGTAGTGTATTTTTTTTTTAATATTTACTATTCGCTCTCGATTAAAAATTTGATAGCCGTTTAATCAGACCCTTTTTTCATGTTATTTTGGCTAGATGATTTTCTTATTAGTAAACTTTCTGTTTGGGATACTTTTTAACACGCATATTTTTTCTTCCTTTTCACAACAAACTAAACAGCAATTGAAATTTGTATGTTTATTGTCTTTCGCTTTTTAAAATTCAATTTATCCTCACCACCTCTATCAACACAATTATATGTTTACATATTTTAAGAATACTTTATGTTTTATGTAAGCGTTGATTAATATAAATTGCGAGTGATAAAACTTATGCAAAAAATCTTATTCACCATATTATTGTTTGGATCATCTATCGTTTGTTATGCTCAACAAACCGATTCCACTGCTATAGGTGAAAATGAAGAAGTAACTTTTTTTAAACCCGACAATAGCGATCCTTTAAAATTTGGTTTAAAACTTGGCATTGGTTATTCGGGTTTATCGGGAACTGAATTACATAACGCAATTGGAAGAATTGGCATTAACGGAAGCGCATATTTACGTTATCGGTTTAATCCGAAATTTTCGATACAAACAGAATTTGGAGCTTCGTTTAGGGGAAGCAATTTTAATAATAACCCTGCCGAATACAGTTCGATCAGATTATATTATTTAGACATGCCATTGATGTTATCCTATGCATTTGATAAAACTAAAAACGATTTTGTTGTTGTGGGTCTTCAATATTCTTATTTAGTAAGTTCAGCTTTTTATATTTCTACAAACGCACTTCCTGAACCAGCATCTCCATCATTCAACAAAAATGATTGTTCTGCAATTTTGGGTTTTCAATTTAACACCCCATTTGTAGGTTTTCAGGTTTTAGGAAAATACGGATTGCTAAACCTCAACCAAAATCAACCATGGCCTTCAGCCGCACAACCGGCAAATAATGGAGGATACATCAATAATTTTTCATTAGAATTTAATTTACTTTTTTAACGTGAACAGAAGTCAGCTTATACAGGAAATTAAAAACAAAGCATCGTTTTTATGTGTTGGTTTAGATACCGACATTAAGAAAATTCCTTCTCATTTATTATCCGAAACTGATCCTGTTTTCGAGTTTAATAAAGCCATTATTGATGCAACAAAAGATCATTGCGTTTCTTATAAAATAAACACCGCATTTTACGAATCGATGGGAAGTAAAGGCTGGGAAATAATGGAGCGTACCTTGAATTATATTCCTAAAAATATTTTTACCATTGCCGATGCAAAACGTGGAGATATAGGTAATACAAGCGATATGTATGCCCGTGCTTTTTTTGAAAACCTGAGTTTCGATTCGGTAACACTTGCGCCTTATATGGGCAAAGATTCAATCGCTCCTTTTTTTAATTATGAAAACAAATGGGGAATCGTTTTAGCTCTTACTTCAAATTCGGGAAGTGAAGATTATGAACAAAAAAGTATAGGTGACGAAAAATTATATGAACGTGTTATTAAAACAACTTGCGAGATAGGCAATGTTTCAAATTTGATGTTTGTTGTTGGTGCTACAAAAGCTGAAGAACTCGCAAACATCAGAAAAATAATTCCCAAACATTTTTTATTGGTTCCCGGTGTTGGTGCTCAAGGCGGCAGTTTGAGCGATGTTGCAAAATTTGGAATGAATGAAGATTGCGGTTTATTAGTGAACGCTTCACGTAGTATTATCTATGCAGGAAATGAAAAAGATTTTGCCCAAAAAGCTAAAGCAGAAGCTCAAAATATCAATGACGAAATGAAAATTTTATTGAAACAATTCGGTATCATTTGATAATATTTTTTTATCTTGCCTTTGCTTATGAAAGAAGAACTCCTCCACTTCATCTGGCAAAGTAAAACACTCCTGAAACAACCTCTAAAAACAATTTCCGGAGAACCTTTGCAGATCATTCAAACTGGTATCCTGAACTCGGATGCCGGTCCTGATTTTTTTAACGCCAAAGTTAAAATTGGAAATACGCTTTGGGCAGGAAATATTGAAATTCATATTAAATCTTCCGACTGGAAAACCCACAATCATCAAATTGATAGAAATTACGACAACGTTATTTTACATGTGGTATATTTTCATGATGCAGAGATTTTTTATGCTAACGGAAAACCTATTCCTTGCATCGAACTTCGGAATTTAATTTCTCCGCTCACACTCCGAAAACATCATCAACTGCAGCTAAACCAAAACACCATTGCCTGCGAAAAAATTTTTACAGTTCCCTCCTCTACCGAATTATTAAATTTTATGGCTCGCTTGCTAGTGGAACGTTTAGAAGAAAAATGTGCTCGCATTGAATCAAGTCTTGTGCAAAATAATAATCATTGGGAAACCATGTTTTATGTACTAACGGCAAAATATTTTGGAATGAAAACCAATGCACAACCTTTTGAATGGCTTGCACAAAATTTACCGCTTTCAGTTATTTCAAAACACAAAAACAGTTTGATACAAATTGAATCCTTGGTGTTTGGCGTTGCCGGATTTTTAGAAACGGCACATTCGGATAACTATATCAATCTTATGAAACGGGAGTTTGATTTTTTGAAAAAGAAATATCAGCTCCACACTTTGGACAAAAAAGTTTGGAAATTTGCACGAACTCGTCCTGCAAATTTTCCAACGGTTAGGCTTGCTCAATTTGCTTCTCTTATTTATCAATCTACTCATTTATTTTCAAAAATTCTTGCTACAGAAAGTGTAAACGAATTAATCAATCTTTATAAAATAAAAATCAACAACAAGCTCAACCCGTTTGAATTTATTGGTCATGAAACAAAATCCAAGCAAACCGAAATTGGAAATGCTGCCATCGAAACATTACTTGTTAATACCGTTTTACCTGTAATGTTTTTATATGGTAAACAGCATGAAAAAGAAGAGTTGCCAGAGCGTACATTAAATTTCTATGAACAGTTGATGCCTGAAAATAATTCCATCATATTATTTTGGAAGTTGATGGGAGTTGATGCAAAAAACGCTTTCGAATCGCAGGCATTGATTCAATTAAAAAATAATTATTGTGCAAATCTGAAATGTTTGAGTTGTATTATTGGCAAACAAATTTTATTGAATACCGATGAATAATTTACGATTGTTTTTGTTGATGCTTTTTATAGCCCTTTACTGTGCTTCACAAGCTCAAACAAATTTGTATTTCATCAACCGTTCAAAACACAAAATAATTGAAGTAAAAACCGGACAACAGCTTTCACTTAAATACAAAGGCTATTTAGGTCAGCCCGAATTTGCTAAACAAACCGTTACCGAAATAACTGATTCATTTATTTATTTGGGTGTCAACCCTGAGTTATTGGGAGATTTATTCAAAAAATCGATCTCAAATAATCCAAAATTTATTTATAAAAAAGTTCTGTTAAAAGATATTATTGCCTTTCGAAGAATGACTGTTGGGCGACAATTTTTTAAAAGCTCAATGATGATCGCAACTATTTTTGGTGCCGGATATTTATTAACTGACCTATATCAAAAAAACAAATTTACAACATTGGAAACTCTCGGTATTTCTTTCGGTGTAGGAATAGGTACATCCCTTTTAATCAACCTTGTTTTACCCGAAAACCCTAAGTGCTTTTTAAGTGATGGTTGGGAAGTAACAACAGGGACCTCCACACCAAAATTATAAAATCATAGAGCACATTTAAAAGAATAGCTTAAATTGCGCCAAGCAATGGATAAGATAAAATACTTTTTTGAAAAACACGCATTTGGCGTTTGCAGCTATCTCGGAGAAAAATTTGGAATTTCTTCATCAACCATTCGTTTGTATTTTATCTATACTTCTTTTATCACTTTTGGGTCCCCTATTATCGTTTACTTTTCTCTTGCTTTTTGGCTCAACCTAAAAAAATATTTGAACAAAGGGAAACGTAAAACCATTTGGGATTTGTAAAATATTTCCGCAATTGAATAAAACCAATATCATCTTCGCTTTCCTCTCGATATACATTATCGCTGCTTTTGCTTGGTGGACTTACGCTCACATTCACGACAATAAGGAATTTGTTTCGCTGGAAAAACACCAGCTCGAAACAGAATGTTATAAAGCAACAGTAGATGTAAATGGTGAAATTATTCAAGGAATGTTTAACGATTCGAACGGAGTTAAAAAATATTTTATCAGCCACTACCCAAAACTTGAAATTGTTTTTAATCCTCAAAACGAAAATGATTACAATAATTTTTTAATTCGTCCGAAAGAAAATTCTTATTTCGAACTTGAAAAAAAATTGTCTCGAAAAATCTGGATGTATACAAGCGAAGGAATTGCAATGGTGGTTCTTTTATTTTGGGGAATTATTTTAATTTATCGTAGCCTTCAAAATCAAATTAAATTGAAAAGACAACAGAGTAATTTTTTGCTCTCAATCACTCACGAATTAAAAACACCTCTCGCTTCAATTAAACTTTATATCGAAACCCTGAAAAAAAGAAAACTTGATGAAGAGCAAACAAAAACAATTTTACAAAATTCATTGAATGATGTTAGCAGACTGAATGAGCTTGTCGAAAATTTATTACTGGCAACACAGCTCGACACCCACAAATATGAGCCTGTTTTTAAAACTGTTCTTTTAAGTGAATTGGTTTCTGAAACTACTGATAAATTTGCACTTCCCAGAGAGATTGTTTTCAATTTCCAACAAAATATTGAAAAAAATATTTCAATCAATGCTGACGAAAATGCAATCATTATGGTGATTACAAATTTGTTAAGCAATGCTGCCAAATATTCTCCAAAAAATGGCACTATTGAAGTAAGCTTAAAGCGTGAAATGGGTAAAATTATTTTATCCATAAGCAATACCGGGATAAACATTTCTGAGGAAGATAAAAAACATATTTTTACAAAATTTTATCGTGCAGGTGATGAAAATATTCGCAAAACAAAAGGCACCGGACTGGGATTATTTATTGTAAAGAATTTATTAACCCTTCATCATGCCGAAATAAATGTCAGAGATAATTATCCTCAAGGAGCTATATTCGATATAATTTTTAAAAACCATGAAAAGAATATTATTGGTTGAAGATGAAGAAAATTTACAACATGCACTGAAGCTCAATCTAGAGATGGAGAACTATCAAGTGCATGCAGTTGGCGATGGGAACACTGCTGTAAGGGTTTTTCGTGAAGAAAAATTTGATCTCGTTATTTTAGATATCATGATTCCGGAAATGGATGGTTGGATGGTTTGTGAAAACATTCGCTTGCATAACAGCAATATTCCTGTGCTTTTTCTTTCTGCAAAAAACACTTCTGCCGACCGAGTAAACAGCTTACGAAAGGGTGGCGATGATTACCTCACAAAGCCTTTCGATCTTGAAGAGTTATTACTTCGTATAAAAAAGTTAATTGAAAAAAACGAGCGCATCCAAAGCAACGAAAACAAATCAAATCTGCTTTTTGTGTTTGGGAAAAACTGGATAAACTTTGAAAGTTACGAAGCTTGGGGCGTAGAAGGAAAACTTGCTCTAACTAAAAAAGAAATTCTCCTGATGAAATTGCTTATCGATAATAAAAATCAAGTTGTAAGTCGTGAGCATATTTTAAAAGTTGTTTGGGATTATACTGTGATTCCAAATACGCGCACCATTGATAACTTCGTATTAAACCTCCGAAAGTATTTTGAAGACGACCCTAAAAACCCTCAGTATATTCAGTCGGTTAGAGGTGTTGGATATAAGTTTGTTTTTTAAATACGTTACCAAACACAAATTTCATTACTATTGAAGTAGAAATGAAAAAAATAATTTCCATGTTTTTATTATTGGTATTGATGATACAATACTTTAACAAATTGGAAATATTTGTGTGCTATCAACTTAATAAAAATTTTATCTCCACTACCCTTTGCGAAAATAAAAACAGACCCAAATTAAAATGTAACGGATTATGTTACATGAAAAAACAGTTGAAAGCATCAGATGAAAACCAAAATAATACACCAATAAGTATTAAAGATTTTTCTGAAGTTGTTTTATTTTGCTCTCATTCCGAGATTAAACTTATCAAGCACAATTCTCTACAAAATTTATATTTCTCCATACTTGAAATATCTGAATACCCTTCACCTTTTTTCGAAATTTTTCAGCCACCAAAAGCGGTGTAACCCTTTTCTGATTTTCTTAAATCAGCCTTCAAAATCTTAATAAATATTGCTATTAAATCGACACTAGCTTTTGTCGTTACATCGCCATGCATTTGCTCAATGGCAATATTATTTATTTTATATTCATTCTATTTTTTAACTACAATTTTCAAAACTTTATTTATGAAATCACTAAAATCGTCAACTATATTTTTTGCTTTACTTTCTATTTTTTTTTCATGTAAAAAAAATACCGACTCTTCTCCAACACATACGCCTGAAGCTATTGCAAAAGGTTCATTACTATTTCATCTTCATACAAATATTGACAGCACGGAGGTTTTATACGGAGATACCGCACTTGATGCTTCGGGTAGAAAAATTGTTTTAAGTATTGCTCAGTTTTATATTTCTGGAATCACTGCACAAAATACCGATGGTTCAGTAGTTACTTTTCCCGGAGTTTATTTATTAAAAAAAACAGAAACTGAACCGTATGCTGTTGGGAGTATTCCTGCCGGAAATTATACTTCTGTTTCGTTTGTTATTGGTTTAGATTCGATTGCTAACACAAACTCTCCTTCTATGTTTTCCGATTCATCAAATGTTCTTTCAGCACAAACTCCTTCAATGTGGTTTGGCAATGTTTCACAAGGTTATATATTTATGAACGTTCAGGGTTTTGCAGACACAACTCTTGACAAAACAGGCTTGCCTAATATTCCGTTTTCATTTAAAATAGGTTCAAATAAATTATGCAGAAAAATTACGATGCCTCAACAAAATTTCACAGTAACAGCAAATCAACAACAAGAAATTCATATGGTATGCGACTATGGAAAATTAATACAGGGCATTAATTTTAAAACACAAAATACCACCGACACGTATACCATAAATCCATCAGTTGCAAATCAAATCGCAAACAATATTCCCTCGATGTTTAGCTACGCCCAATAATATTTGTTTTCCTTATTTGCTCAGATACATGCTCTTTTCTTTCGTCCATTGACGGAAGATTGGATCGTGTAGATCTTTGATAAACCTGATAGCTTCACCTGTTGATTTCATTTCAGGTCCGAGCTCTTTGTTTACATCCGGGAATTTATCAAATGAAAAAACAGGTTCTTTTATTGCGAAACCAACAAGTTTTCTTTCAAAGGTAAAGTCTTTCAGTTTGTGAGTTCCCAACATCACTTTTGTTGCAATATTAATGTATGGAATTTGGTATGCTTTTGCGATAAAAGGAACTGTTCGTGATGCACGAGGATTTGCTTCTATCACATATACTTTTTCGTTTTTTATCGCGAATTGAATATTTAATAAGCCTCGAATATTCATTTTAAAAGCAAGGTTGGTGGCATAATCTTCCATTTGCTTTTTTACATTTTCGCTTAAGCTAAATGGTGGCAACACAGCATTCGAATCACCAGAGTGAATTCCTGCAGGCTCAATATGTTCCATCATTCCGATGATATGAACATCTTCACCATCACATATTAAATCAACTTCTGCCTCTTCTGCTCTATCTAAAAAATGATCAATTAATACACGATTTCCTGGAAGTTCTCCAAGCAAATCTATTACCGCTTTTTCTAAATCTTCATCGTTGATAACGATCTTCATTCCTTGTCCGCCTAATACATATGATGGACGAACAAGCACTGGATAGCCAACAACTTTAGCAACTTTTATTGCCTCATCTGCATCTTCGGCAACACCATAATTTGGATAAGGAATGTTTAACTCTTTTAGTAAATCAGAAAATGAACCACGGTCTTCTGATAAGTCCATGCTTTCATAATCTGTTCCTATAATTTTAATTCCGTTTTCTTTTAATTTCTTTGCCAGTTTTAAAGCTGTTTGTCCTCCAAGTTGAACCAAAACACCTTCCGGTTTTTCGTGTTCAATAATGTCCATCAAATGCTCCCAAAATACAGGCTCAAAATATAATTTATCGGCCATATCAAAATCTGTAGAAACTGTTTCAGGATTACAGTTTAGCATGATTGCTTCGTATCCGCATTCTTTTGCTGCAAGCAATCCATGTGTGCAACAATAATCGAATTCAATACCTTGCCCAATTCGGTTCGGACCAGATCCAAGTACAATAATTTTTTTCTTATCGCTTACAATGCTTTCATTTTCACCATCGTAAGTTGAGTAAAAATAATTTGTTGGTGAAGAAAATTCTGCGGCACAAGTATCAACTGTTTTATAGCTTCTGATAATGCCCATTCCTTTTCGTAGAGCCCGAACATCATCTTCAGTTGTATCAGCTCCCAGAAGCCACGCAATTTGTACATCGCTGTATCCTTTTTGCTTTAACTCAAGCATCAATTCTGAAGGAATATTGTTTAAATGAAAACGTCTGGTATCAGTTTCTATTCGAACCAAATCACTAATTTGGGTAAGAAACCAACGATCAATTTTTGTGATTTTTTCTACAGATGAAATTGGCACTCCCAAACTCAAAGCATCTTTTACAGCAAACAATCTATCCCATGAAGGGTTTTGCAATTTCTCTAAAATATCATCTAATTTTTTGCTTTCATAGCCATCTGCACCTAAACCATTGCGCTTTATTTCTAAACTCTGACAAGCCTTCTGCAATGCCTCGATAAATGTTCTTCCGATTGCCATCACCTCACCAACTGATTTCATTTGAAGGCCAAGTGTTTTATCAGCACCTTTAAATTTATCAAAATTCCAACGTGGTATTTTTACGATTACATAATCCAATGCCGGTTCAAAATAAGCTGATGTTGTTTTTGTAACCGGATTTTTTAGTTCATCAAGATGATATCCAATGGCAAGCTTAGCAGCAATTTTTGCAATAGGATAACCAGTTGCTTTTGATGCAAGTGCTGATGAGCGAGAAACACGAGGATTTATTTCAATTGCAATGATACTTTCATCTTCGGGGTTCACCGAAAATTGCACATTACACCCACCACTAAAGTTTCCTATACTGCGCATCATCAAAATTGCAAGGTCGCGCATATGTTGGTAACATGAGTCACTCAAAGTCATTGCAGGTGCAACAGTTATTGAGTCTCCGGTGTGAATTCCCATCGGATCAAAATTCTCTATCACACAAATCACAGCAACATTATCATTTTTATCACGCAACAATTCCAGCTCATATTCTTTCCATCCGAACACTGCTTTTTCAACAAGCACTTCATGAGTTGGCGATGCAGATAAACCTCTTTGAAGAGCATTGTCTAACTCTTCTTTTTTCCATACAAAACCTCCTCCTGTTCCACCCAAAGTATACGAAGGTCGAATTACTAAAGGAAAA
>Ga0194047_10000140_pt1 | contig 50988 bp, 44 predicted proteins | sample JunL225m_MetaG_2_FD_160070 | JGI IMG/M metagenome (GOLD analysis project Ga0194047, IMG submission 160070) | Anoxic zone freshwater microbial communities from boreal shield lake in IISD Experimental Lakes Area, Ontario, Canada - Jun2016-L221-5m | ecosystem: Environmental > Aquatic > Freshwater... | reverse complement strand
CCCATTTGGCAAACATAGTTCCTAAATAGGGTAAAAGTCCTGCAATTAACACACACCATAGTGCCCAATCCATAATTTCTCTTTTCTTTATTTTTTAATAAGGGTATAGTAAATTATTATAAATATAATATAATATAATAATTTACTATATTTAAACTCGGAGACCCTATGCAATTTCAAGACTCAATTAAAACTTGCTTTAACAAATATGTAGACTTTAAAGGAAGAGCTTCCCGCTCTGAGTTTTGGTGGTGGTTTCTTTTTTCTATCGTTGTCTCTATCGTAGCAATGTTCATTAGTGAATATTTATATGGAGCCGTAATACTAGGACTTTTTTTACCAGGACTTTCAGTCTTTGTAAGGCGTTTGCACGATTCCAATAGGAGTGGATGGTGGTACTTTTTATCATTTATCCCCCTGGTAGGAGCAATCATTCTTTTAGTTTGGCTTATCGGCAAAGGGACTACTGGTTCAAATGAATATGGTGCAGAGCCAACAGATGTAGAAGGCTATCAAGCACCCCAAATGATTGATCCAGGTACCAAACTTTAAATAAGCTTGTTTGTTTTAGTTGAAAAAAAAGAGCGACATAGTCGCTTTTTTTTTAACTATGATACTGCTCAATCAATAACGACACCTTGCTTCTGATTTGTAGTTAGTGAAATGGACAATTAAATCGGCCTCAGATTTATATTTTGTGTAATAAATAATGGCTCTAGCCTCACTTTTATAATTTGTAAAAAACCAGATTCCTGGTCCTGATTCTGACTTATAACTTGTTTCATAAACGATGCAATTGGCCTCAGATTTATAGGTAGTGACGAATACTTTGGCCTGAGCTTCTGATGCATAGTCGGTAATAAATATAGGTGCTGCATTCGTGACTTGAGATATTAAACTCATCGATAACAAGCCAATTAAATGAGTTTTTGTAAAATATGCGAATTGTTTCATTCCGTCTCCTGTTTGATTTCTTAATATACTTTAAGTTAAATTCAAAATAGCCCCAAAATAATTTCCTTTTTGAGATGATATTTCATTTAAATATGACATCTAATCGTGTTTTTATATTTTTTTTGGATAAATTGATCATTTTTCATCTCTAAAAACAATTTATTAATCTGTTGACCCAACCTGCTCTACAATATTCATAGAAATCATGTAAAGATCAAGCGTCACTTTTATTACTTATTTTAGTTTTATTAGTCCGCTTCGTTTTAAACCTCAGGAGAAAAAGATGTTAGAAGCTTATCGTACCCACGCCGCTGAACGCGCTGCTCTGGGTATTCCCGCATTGCCCTTGTCTACCGCACAAACTTCGGCTCTCATCGACTTACTAAAAAATCCACCTAAAGGTGAAGAAGTAACTTTAGTTGAACTCATTACCCACCGTGTTCCTGCCGGAGTAGATGACGCCGCAAAGGTTAAAGCTGAGTTTTTAGCTAAAGTAGCTAAAGGCGAAGAAAAATCCCCCCTCATCTCAAACGTGAAAGCAACTGAGTTACTCGGTACCATGCTCGGCGGCTACAATATTAAAGCGCTGGTTGATCTACTATCAGATACCGCGTGTGCAAGCACTGCAGCTGCTGCATTAAAGAAAACCTTACTGATGTTTGATTTCTTTCATGACGTACAAGAACTCGCTGAAAAAGGTAATGCTTCTGCTAAAGGTGTTATGCAAAGCTGGGCTGATGCTGAGTGGTTCACATGCCGCCCTGAAGTACCAAAAAGTTTAACAGTGACAATTTTCAAAGTCTCTGGAGAAACCAATACAGATGACTTATCTCCTGCTCCTGATGCTTGGAGTCGCCCTGATATTCCATTACATGCGCTTGCAATGCTCAAAAATCCGCGCCAAGGGATCGTTCCTGATGAAGTCGGAAGCAGAGCTCCAGTTAAACAAATTGAGGAACTTAAGAAAAAAGGTCATCTCATCGCCTATGTTGGCGATGTGGTTGGAACAGGCTCTTCTAGAAAATCTGCCACGAATTCAGTGCTCTGGTTTACTGGTGAAGATATTCCTTTTGTGCCTAATAAGCGTTTTGGTGGTGTCTGCCTAGGCAGCAAAATTGCCCCAATCTTCTTTAACACTATGGAAGATGCAGGAGCCCTACCAATTGAACTCGATGTTAATCAAATGGAAATGGGTGACGTTATTGAACTGCGTCCCTACGAAGGTAAAGCATTAAAAGACGGAAAAGAAATCTGCTCTTTTGAAATGAAATCTGATGTTATCTTTGATGAAGTGCGTGCGGGTGGCCGAATTCCTCTCATCATTGGTCGTGGCTTAACCATGAAAGCTCGTAAAGCTTTGGGCTTACCAGCCTCTACAGTATTCCGCTTACCGCATATACCAAGTGCAAACAAAGCAGGCTTTACCTTAGCTCAAAAAATTGTAGGTCGCGCCGTAGGATTACCTGAAGGACAAGGCGTTCGCCCAGGTACTTACTGTGAGCCCCACATGACGACTGTCGGTTCACAAGATACAACTGGACCCATGACACGCGACGAACTCAAAGATCTTGCTTGCCTTGGGTTCTCTGCTGATCTCGTCATGCAATCGTTCTGCCATACAGCGGCCTATCCTAAGCTGGTAGACGTTAAAACACATCGTGAATTACCGACCTTCATCACAAATCGCGGAGGCGTTTCTCTACGTCCTGGTGACGGAATTATTCATAGCTGGCTAAATCGCCTATTACTTCCTGACACGGTTGGTACTGGTGGGGATAGTCACACACGTTTTCCTATCGGGATTTCATTCCCAGCTGGCTCTGGCTTAGTCGCATTTGCAGCAGCTACTGGCGTTATGCCACTTGATATGCCAGAATCAGTTTTAATACGCTTTAAAGGGACAATGCAACCTGGCATCACACTTCGTGATCTCGTTAATGCAATTCCTTTATATGCGATTAAGAGTGGACTACTTACGGTTGAGAAAAAAGGTAAGAAAAATATTTTCTCAGGACGTGTTCTAGAAATTGAAGGCCTACCAGACCTTAAAGTAGAACAAGCATTTGAGCTTTCAGATGCTTCTGCTGAGCGCTCTGCCGGCGGATGTACGGTTCACCTGAATAAAGAACCTATTATTGAATACATGCGCTCGAACATCACTTTAATGAAGTGGATGATTGCGAATGGCTATGAAGATAAACGTACCTTAGGTCGCAGAATTAAAGCTATGGAAAGTTGGATTGCTAAACCTGAATTACTCAAGGCTGATGTAAATGCAGAATATGCCGCAGTGATTGAAATCGATTTAGCAGAAATTAAAGAACCTATCCTTGCCTGCCCGAATGACCCGGATGATGTGAAATTTTTATCTGAAGTCGCTGGTGACAAGATTGATGAAGTCTTCATCGGTTCGTGCATGACAAATATCGGTCATTTCCGCGCTGCTAGCAAAATTTTAGAAGGTAAGGATGATTTACCTACACGCCTATGGATCGCTCCTCCAACAAAGATGGATGCAATGATCCTGACAGAAGAAGGTTACTACGGATCATTTGGTAAAGCTGGCGCTCGTATGGAAATGCCAGGGTGCTCGCTTTGCATGGGTAACCAGGCTCAAATTCGTAAAGGTTCGACTGCCGTATCTACATCGACTCGTAACTTCCCGAATCGCCTAGGTATCGATACACGTGTTTATCTATCTTCAGCTGAGCTCGCTGCGGTCTGCGCCCTCATGGGTAAAATACCAACGCTTGCTGAGTATCTTGAGCGTTATAACGTACTCATGTCTAAATCAAAAGAGGTTTATCGCTATATGAACTTCGATCAAATCAGCGAATTTAAGGATTTAGCAGATACTGTCAGCGTATAAGCTATTACTCGTTTTCTGCCTTTTCAAAATACCCAATCCATGCGATTGGGTATTTTTTTGCCAAGTATTTCTAGATCGATCAGTGCTGTGAATCGATTCTCTACCTATACATTTATTTAATGACTTTCTTTTCTCGTCAAACAAGCTTCAGGTGGCTACCCTTTGACAGTTGTTAGGGTTAGTGAACGAAAGCGCTATATGAATGCGCTTGAGAAAGCGAATGTTGATGGTGACACTAAACCCATGACTCAATTTTCAGCATCGGAAATGGCCCAATAACTAACAATACTTGCATGTTTAATCTATTTTCCATAGAATGAACCCATTATGGGTATAGATGGCTTATTTACCAAAACGCAAATAAGAGTTCTCACACTCTTATTTGGACAAACTTTCCGCTCTTTTTACACCAACGAAATCATCTCTGCAGTCGATGCAGGCTCTGGAACTGTCCAGCGAGAACTAGCTAACTTAGAACTCGCTGGTCTAGTTGATGTCAAACGCATCGGTAATCAAAAGCATTATCAAGCGAACTTTAATTCACCTATTTTTAAAGAACTCAGGGCACTGATTCTTAAAATCGCTGAATCTAACACTACTCCAGACACAGTCCCCACGACCGAGAGCCCATAAAAAATTCTTTTCTAGTGGAGTAATAATGAATATACTGTACAAATAAACAGTATATTTATGTTCAATCGATTTTTTCCTATTCTCACAATGAAAACCTCCACTTTGTTGCAATTTTTACCCGTATCTCCGACATCTACGCCTTTTTTAGCACCACTCCTTACCTGCTCTATCCCCGCCGGATTTCCTTCTCCAGCCAGCGATTACATGGACGAACGTCTGGATCTGTCGGAGTATCTTGGATTACATGCTGAAGCTACATTTTTCTTGCGCGTCCAAGGTGATTCCATGCAAGGTGCTGGCATTTTTGATGGTGACCTACTCGTTGTTGACCGCACAGTACAAGCTAAATCTAACCACGTAGTCATTGCAGTGATTGACGGCGAATTTACAGTCAAGCGCCTACAACGACGCGGCGGACGCACTTGGCTCAAAGCTGAAAATCCAGCATACCCATCGATTGAATTACATGAAGGCCAAGCTTTAGAAATCTGGGGCGTGGTTTCTCATGTTGTCCATAAACCATAAATAATCTCTATGTCCACATCAGCTTCCCTTACCCGGGCAATAGCACTCGTTGACGGTAATAATTTTTACGTGTCTTGTGAGCGTGTATTTAATCCCGGCTTAGAAAAATCACCTCTCGTCATTCTGTCCAATAATGATGGTTGCATTGTGTCGCGCAGTCAAGAAGCCAGAGATTTAGGCATCCCCATGGGACTCCCCTTTTTTAAGGCTAAGCAATTGATCCAAAGTCATGGTTTGAAGTGGCTAAGCTCAAATTACACTCTCTACGGAGATATGAGCGCACGAATGATGAATACGCTTGCGCAGTTTTCACCTGATCAAGAAATTTATTCAATCGATGAGTGTTTTTTAGATTTAACAGGTATTACTAGCGACTCACAATTAATCTCTTATGGTCTGACCATTAAAGAGCGTGTACAACGTGATTTAGGTTTACCAACCTGCGTTGGTATAGGCCCTTCCAAAACATTAGCTAAACTAGCAAACCACATCGCTAAAAAAAATAAGCAGTTCGGTGGCGCCTTTGCATGGGCAGCACTCTCACAACAAGAACAAATTGAGTGGTTAAAAAAAGTTAATGTAGCTGAAGTATGGGGTGTTGGACGACGCTTACTAGAGCAACTCAATACTATAGGAATCAAAACAGTTTACGATTTACAACAAGCCAATACCGACCTCATACGACGTCGCTTCTCCATTGTCCTGGCACGCACGGTCGCTGAACTCAATGGCGTGGCATGTTTAGAAATGGTCGACATCAAAGAGCCCATCAATAAGCAACAAATTATTTCAAGTAAAAGCTTTGGAGAACCAATTCAAGCCCTACCACTCTTACGTGAAGCAGTTGCAAGCTATGTTTGCCGTGCTGCAGAAAAACTTCGGGAGCAAGCCTCTGTTTGTCACAATGTAACGGTATTTGTACGTACGAATCCCTTTGCAAAACACCAACCTCAGTATCATAACCAAATCTCTATTCCACTCTCTATTGGAACTGCGGATAGCCGACGTTTAATCCACGCCGCCTGCTATGGACTAGAACGGATTTATCGCTCAAATTACGTCTATAAAAAAGCGGGAATCATTTTGTCAGATTTACACGATGCGTACCATCATCAAGGTGATCTGTTTACAAAAATTGATGAGGAAAAGTCTCAACAAGTCATGCGCACCATAGATAATCTCAACCTTCGCTATGGCGCTAATACACTAACACTTGCAAGCACGGGAATCGTCGTTGGCAACCCCCATTCCTGGCGTATGCGCGCTAATCAGAAGAGCCAATGTTTTACGACGCGCTGGGATGAAATAGCCCTTGCGAAAGCCTGTTAAGAGAACTCATTGAAGTAGTGAATCATAGTATGATTAAGATATCTATAAAAAATAATTTTTAATTGCCCTATTTTTAATATATTCGCTCATCTACGATCTTTAATGAAAAAAAATATAGCTCATCTCATCCTTGCTTCAATCTTGCTCAGCGCAATCTCTTTTGGCATAAACGTCTTTGCTGGACCACAAGTTCAGTTCAAAACAACAAAAGGTGACTTTATAGTTGAACTCGATCAAGAAAAAGCACCTAAGTCTGTGGCTAATTTTATCGCGTACGTCAATAGTGGCTTTTATCAAGGCACTATTTTTCACCGTGTCATTAATGGCTTTATGGTACAAGGTGGTGGCTTTACAAAGAATATGCAACAAAAACCGACCCAAGCTCCTATTCCTCTTGAATCTAGAAATGGGCTGAAGAATTTAAAGTACACCATCGCTATGGCTCGTACGAGTGACCCACAATCTGCGACTTCTCAATTTTTTATCAATGTGCGCGATAACGATAAACTGGATTACCCAAGTCCTGATGGCCATGGCTACGCTGTATTTGGTCGGGTAATCTCTGGAATGAATGTAATTGAAGAAATTAAATTTAGCCCCACTCAAACGCTCGCCGGTATGAGTGATGTGCCAGTAGCTCCTATTGAAGTACTTTCAGCCACGGTTCTACCATAAATGCTTGTCATGAAATTTTGCCCACTGTGTGGATCCCACGTCTCGTTAAAAATCCCGCTCGATGATAACCGGGAACGTTATGTCTGCGATAGTTGCCATGCGATTCATTATGAAAATCCACGTAATGTCGTAGGCACCATCCCCATTTGGAAAGATCAAATCTTACTCTGCAAACGCGCTATTGAACCTCGTAAAGGCTACTGGACACTTCCAGCTGGATTTTTAGAAACGGGAGAGTCTCTGATCAACGGCGCCCTTCGTGAAACTTTGGAAGAGTCTGGCGCACAAGTAGAAATCGGCCCTCTTTTTTCTTTGGTTAATGTGCTACACGTGGACCAAATCCATGTGTTTTACTTGGCACACATGACATCCCCTAGTTTTCAAGCAGGTGTTGAAAGTTTAGAAGTTGCTTTATTTGATGAGTCCAACATCCCTTGGGATGATTTAGCATTCATGACCGTCATCAAAACTCTCAAGTGGTACTTTGCTGATCGTAAATCAGGCTTACTCACAGCTAACCAAGCCGTTGTACCTCATCAAGATAATATTATCGCAGCGCGTAAATAATATTCATGACAGATTTAGTCTGGCTAAGTGAGGACGACCCTCTACCCCTACCTCGTTTTTTTCACCAAGATGACCTGTCTCTCCCCTCGGGACTCATCGCCCTGTCCAATGAAATGAGTCCACAGCGACTTGTAGAAGCTTACCGACTAGGCATCTTTCCTTGGTATAGTGAGTCAGAGCCTGTGATGTGGTGGTGTACATCTCCTAGAATGGTTCTTCAAGTTGCAGACTTTAAGGTGAGTCGTAGCCTCTTAAAAAAGATCAAACAGGTACTCACAGATGATTCTTGGGAAATCAGAATCGACTCCTCTTTTAATCAAGTCATACGCTCATGCGCACAAGTTACAAGGTCTTATCAAGGTGGCGGCACATGGATTACTGATGAGATCATCGAGCACTACAGCACCTTAAATCAATGGTCTATAGCCCATAGTGTTGAAACTTGGCATAACAATCGCCTCATTGGTGGGTTATACGGAATTAATTTAGGTAAAATGATGTTTGGAGAGTCTATGTTTACTTTAGAACCTGATGCGTCAAAATTAGCTTTAGCTGCCTTGTGCGCCTGGTGCGCTCAAGTAGATATTTCTATGATTGATTGCCAACAAGAGACTTCACACCTTGCATCACTTGGCGGTGCACCGATTTCTAAAACATCTTTTCTTGATAATCTAGAACAAAGAGTTGATTTACCCTCCCCCCAATGGGCTTGGAATAAAACAGTTCTGGAGCATTGGCTATGAACAAGGTTAAAGAACTCCCTTCACACACGATCCAGTTTTATGCAACTGCCCCTTATCCATGCAGTTATTTACCGGGTTTAGAAGGACGCTCGCAAGTGGCGACCCCTCCTAACCTCATGACAAATGCTATTTATGATGAATTAATACATAAAGGATTTCGTCGAAGTGGTTATTTCACTTATCGCCCTTATTGTGACCACTGTAAAGCATGTATCTCATCCAGGATTATTACAAAAGAATTTAAAGCGACGCGTAGTCAAACAAGAGCTTGGAAAAAACATACTCATCTCACTTCAAAAGTTTTACCATTGATTTATTCCGAGGAGCATTTTAATTTGTATCGTGCTTATCAATTAAGCCGGCATACTGATAGCATCATCAGTGATAGTGCCGAAACCGAACCGGAAGAAGAGAGTCAATATCGACAATTCTTAGTTCAATCCCATATCGAATCTTTTTTAGTTGAATTTAGAGAAAATGGCGTACTACGTATGGTGAGCGTTATTGATCGAGTCTCCGACGGAATTTCAGCAGTCTATACATTTTTTGATGCATCCGTACCGAATGCGAGTTATGGCACTTACGGCATACTATGGCAGATTGACTTTGCTCAAAGCAAAGATATTCCATATGTGTATTTGGGCTATTACATCAAAGAAAGTCAGAAGATGTCCTACAAATCTAATTTCACACCTATTGAAGGGCTTATAGATGGGCAATGGCAATTGCTCAAAACAGAGACTCAATCATCCGAGGAAGAAAAGCAGCCTCGTTTATTTAATCCCAAAATTTCTTAATGAACTTTTTTTCCCTCGTTAGACCCTACCTGTTTTCTTTAGACCCTGAAAAAGCCCACCATGTGGCTTTCAAGGCCCTTAACTTAGCCCATAAACTAGGTATTCTACCTTTTCTGGTCGGTCCAAAAAAATCCCTACCTATAGAGTTCTGTGGATTTCATTTACCCAATCCAGTAGGACTGGCAGCAGGCCTAGATAAAGATGGAAGATATATTGATGCTCTTGCGGCATTAGGTTTTGGCTTCTTAGAAATAGGGACAGTAACCCCACTTCCTCAAGAAGGTAATCCAAAACCTAGAATGTTTCGCCTGAGTGCATCTAGTGGCATTATTAACCGCATGGGATTTAATAATGACGGCGTGAAAGCCTGCGTAGAACGAGTTAGAGCGTCTCAATTTTATAAAAATGGTGGTGTGATCGGAATTAATATTGGAAAAAATGCACTCACCCCTATTGAAAATGCAACGCAAGATTATTTAATCGGATTAAGAGCAGTCTATGATGTTGCCTCTTATGTGACAGTAAATATCTCTTCACCCAATACGAAAAATTTAAGATCATTGCAATCAAGCCATGAACTTGAACATCTCTTATCATCTCTCAATTTCGAACGTGAAAAACTAACGGATGAAACCGGCAAACGCTTACCTATGTTTTTAAAACTTGCACCTGACTTAACTCCAGAACAAGTTTTTGAAATTTCATCTCTAGTTGAAAATTATCAAATCGATGCATTGATCACCACTAATACCACCTTATCACGCGAAACTGTAAAACATGAGCGCTTACGAAGTGAAGCTGGTGGACTATCTGGCAAACCTGTCAAAGAACTATCCACCAAAATTTTGATGCAATTTAGTCAAAAACTAAAAGGTCGTATCCCACTCATTGGTGTAGGTGGAATTGCAACAGGTCACGACGCTGTCGAAAAAATACAATCAGGGGCAGAGGTTGTGCAACTGTATAGTGGCCTAATTTTTTCTGGCCCCATACTCATCCAAGAATGTATTCAATCAATCATTAATCTTAAAAACAAGTCAAAATTTCATCAAAGTTAGAATTAATCTCACTTTTAAGGCTTAAATATTAGTAAGTTGATATTTCATCATGTGCAATCGATGATTTTCTCGCTACAATAAGATCATGGTAAATCCCGAGAAAAATACCTCCCTTTTACCCGTCGGTAAAACAGCAATTCAAGTTATCGAGCGGATGATGAACTTGCTAGATTCATTGGCAGATTCAGAGGAAGCCTGCAGCCTAAAACTGCTTTCAGAACAAACGGGATTACACCCATCGACTGCACATCGAATTCTAAATGATATGGTGGCCTGTCGTCTGGTTGACCGCTCAGATGGTGGTAACTATCGTCTAGGACTGCGCCTTCTTGAATTGGGCACCCTAGTCAAAGCTAGATTATCCGTCCGGGATGCGGCCCAGCTTCCAATGCGTGCTTTACATAAACTGACGAATCAAACCATTAACCTATCTTTACGCCAAGGTGATGAAATCGTTTATATCGACCGTACCTACAGCGAACGCTCAGGGATGCAAGTGGTCAGAGCAATCGGTGGACGTGCACCGCTTCATCTTACTTCTGTTGGTAAACTATTTCTTGCTAGAGATGATATCCAACTGGTCCGCGCTTACGCTACCCGCACTGGCCTTGCTGGACATACGAGAAATAGTATTACTCAGATTGCAAAATTAGAAAGTGAACTCACCCAAGTGAGATTACACGGCACAGCTAACGATGATGAGGAATTAGAACTTGGCGTCAGTTGTATGGCCGCGGGGATTTATGATGATTCAGGAAAAATGATTGCGGGCCTATCACTCAGCGCACCAACCGACCGACTTCAAAAAGACTGGCTCAAGCCCTTGATGGATACTGCATATCAGATTTCTAAAGGAATCGGCTTTAAACTCCCAGAAAATCCCTAAACTAAAAACAGTTAGGGATTAGTAGCACTCAACTGTCCGTAAAAGTTTGTCAGTTTTCTAATCGGCTTGATATCTGCTTCATTATTTTGCAACCAATCACGAACCCTTAGGGCATCAGCAAATCGCGACATCGTTGTCGCAGAATCTAAAAAAACCATAATGACGGGTTTGCCGTTGACTAATGCCTGCATCACTAAACATCGTCCCGCTTCAGAGATATAGCCGGTTTTTTGCAATCCAATTTGCATATCTCCAGAACGCACTAAACGGTTACTGTTATTAAATATATGAGACCGATGATTGATTTCTTTTGTATATGTCGGAAATGTTGTGAACTCCCGTATGAGTGGATATTGATACGCCGCATTCACAATTAAAGCCAAGTCCTCAGCAGAGGAAACATTCTTTTGTGTCAAACCCGTTGGATCTTCAAAGTGGGTGTTAACTAAACCTAAATCACGCACTTTGCGATTCATCGCTGGAATAAAGGCCACCATACCTCCGGGATAGTTTCTACCTAAGGTGTATGCAGCACGATTTTCGGAAGACATGAGTGCTAGTAAAAAAGCTTCGCGACGAGTCAACTCTGACCCTTTAGCTAAACGAGAGTGGTTATAAATCGCAGCATCCTCGCTATCAATCACCAATGTCTCATCTAAAGCCTGCTTGGCATCCAACACTGTCATTGCAGTCACTAATTTTGTGATCGAGGCAATTGGCAATACCGCAGTAGGATTCTTTTCAAATAGAACATCACCCGTTTGCTGATCAATCACAATCGAGACACTTGACTTCAGATTGAGTTCATCATGTTTCTTAAGCCCCATCGCTGTCCCCAAAGATATTCGAGCTGGAGCTTGTACACTCAATGAGTTTCTTGGCAAGACAGTCGTACGAACTTCACGTGAATTTTTTGGGCGTCTAATAGGCTTGCCATTTTTATCAACGTAAGTCTGAGGTACAACGTCTTTTTTTGAAATCGACTTTTTACTGGACTCTTTTGCCTGATTTACTTTTTTCTCTGATGCACTCTTATGAGTGTTTTTAGTCTCAGTATTTGCAAAGGCCTGCGGACCCAAACCAAGGGATATAGAGAAATACATTAGTAACACAAAACAAGTGAGTTGAATAATTTTTAAACTAGCGGCTAAGCCTGAATTTTTTGGTATATGTTGAATTTTTTTTATCATGCAATGACTTCATTAATAACAATTAAGTACTTCAATATCTCTATTTTAATTGCTTTAGTATATTTAAAACGAATTTAGGCAAAGAATTCTGATTAACTAACCAAACACCTAAAACAGTCGCCATAGTCCCTAAAATAATTTGTGCCGATAAGGCCTCATGAAACAAAATCCATGCCAACACAAACGTTGTTGGTGGAGTCAAGTATAAAACACTACTTAATTTTGTCGCATCACCACTTCTAATTAAAATAAATAACAAACTCATCGCACCAATTGAAATTGGAAGTATCGACCAGAGTAAAGCACCCACCATCTCTGGCGCCCATTCGACTTGTCTGGATTCAAAGCATAAGGCAAATATACCAGCCAAAAATGCACTCGTCGTGAACTGAATTAATGACCCTGTGCGTAAATCAAAATGGGCACAGTATCTTTTCTGGTAAAGCGTACCAAAAGTTATCGAAACTAAAGCAGACGCTGTAAAAAATAAAGCCAGTGGAGTTAATCCTTGCACATGAACTTTAGCAAATAATACAATGACAACACCAACAAACCCCAGTACCAAACCAAACCATTGGATACGGGTCACTTTCTCAGCAACAAATGAAGCAAATAAAGCCGTCAATATAGGCTGCAGCCCAACAATCAAAGAGGATAAACCAGCAGGCATACCAATTTTAACGCCAGACCACACACCCCCCAAATAACCAAATTGCAGAAATAGCCCAGCCACAGCAATGTGCATGATCTGAACCTGCGAAGGCCATACGGGCTTTGTGAAGAAAATGATTGGTAACATAATGCAAATCACACCGAAGAACCTCAAGAACATAAAAGTCATCGGCTCTGAGTGAGGCATACCGTACCTTGCCACAATAAATCCCGAACTCCAAATTAAAACAAAGAGCGGTAGAATCCATTTTGTTTTACTTATACCCACTGATATCCTCTAGCTGTTTTAATCGTTTGCGCATGAACAGCAACTGTCTCTTGAATCTGATGAGCATAACCACCAGCCATTGTAATGGCTACTGGGATATGGCGATCTCTTGCCCAATTAAAGACATATTGATCTCGCTGAAACAACCCCGACATACTAAGAGACAGACGGCCTAGACGGTCCCCTTCATAAGGGTCTGCACCAGCAAGGTAAATAATTAATTCCGGCATAAAACGCTGATCTACTTCTTTTAACCCCTGAGCTAATAAATCTAAATAATCCATATCGCCGCACTGATCAGGTAGAGCAATGTCCAAGTCACTTTTTTCCTTTTGAAAAGGATAATTTTTCTGCGCATGCATTGAAAAAGTAAAAATACTGTCATCCCCCTCTAGTATGGATGCAGTCCCATCACCTTGATGGACATCCAAATCGATCACTAAAACTTGAAGTAGACGCTCTATGTCTTTAAGTACCTCTTTTTGAATCACTCGGGCAGCAATCACCGAATCATTAAAAACACAAAATCCACTACCTTTATGCGCATAGGCATGATGCGTGCCACCCGCCAAATTAGCAGCAACTCCTTCAATCAATGCAGTTTGACATGCGGCTATAGTTGCCCCAGCAGATCGACAAGATCTCTCAACCATCTCTGGACTCCATGGAAACCCAATTTCTCTCTGTTCAGCTAAAGTGATTTGACCAGAAAATACACGCTCGACGTAATCTGATTCATGAGCAAGTAAGATTTCAGATCGTGTAGCTAAAGGCGCTTCCTCTAACAAAAATCCTTCCAATTGACTTAACCCTTCCCTCAGCATTCGGTACTTCACCATCGGGAAGCGATGACCATCGGGAAGCGGCAATACAAACTGATCAGAGTAGAGGAGTTTCATTATTAATTAAAGACGCGCAAAGAGATTGAATCTTAAGCACACACATTGGTTTTAAAGTGATATAGATAAAAAAACAACAATTGCTCAGAATTTACCCACTCTAAAAAAATAGATCAGATTTTATTGTAAGGTGTTAAATAGAATTTTTTAATTTTGCATGTGCATTTTTTTAAGTACTGAGTTACTATAAGTTAAATCACTGGGAGATATCATGAACTTGACACCTGAACAAATTGCAGCGGCGAGTAAAGCTAATATGGAAACCCTTGCTAATGTGACCCACAAAGCATTTGAAGGTGTAGAAAAACTCTTGGAGCTCAACATTCAAGTCGCAAAAGCGCTCATGCAAGACAATATCGATCATGTAAAATCCGCAATTAATGCCAAAGATGTTCAACAATTAATGGCCATTCAAGCAAATATCATGCACCCCCTAGCAGAAAAAATGGCCTCTTACAGCCGTCATATATATCAAATAGCCACTGAAACTCAAGCGACACTTACAAAAACAGCAAAAGAAGATTTAGAAACACAAGCTGAAAAGTTAAAGACGGCCTATAAAGATGCGACTTCTTCCATGCCACAAGGTTCTGACGCTATGGCCCAAGTCATTAAGCATGCCGTAGCCAACGCCAATACCTTATTTGAATCTAGTCAAAAAGCGATGAAACAAGCCATTGATATGTCGAATAACCAACTAAAATCAGTCACTGAGCAAGCTTTAAAAGCTAGTGAACATATCGCCAAATCAGCAACTAGAAAGTAAAACACTCTTCAAAGATAGATTGAATCAGTAAGAGTGCTGTTTAGGTCTAAGCTTAGGGTTATTTAGTCAGCAGAAACTTCAACTTCAACTACCGTCTCATTTAATGGCGGAGTGTTCTTCTCCCAACTACGTGAATATGTAAAATTCATCTTGTAGCGCCCTGCACACTCAAATTTCACAATGTACTCTTGCTTGCCGGCAGCGCCTGGTTTAGCATTTTGCCCATCATCAGAATTGCTTTTAAGAAATTTCTGCCCACTAATACGCAAACATTTAGGTTTAGGCTCCTCAATCTTGTACTGCCAAGTAAAGCCAGTTGAAGGATTACTATTTAAATGAAGTGCCATTTCATTATCAACATATGCTTTGAAGTGATGTGTCCCTGAATTAGGGATCTTGAAAGTAGGCAATGGAGCTGAGCTCATCGCAATTCCTTGCGCGGCAAAAAGGAAACTAATGAGAATTGATGTGACTTTAAGCATATTCTCCCGAAGATAAAATTAGTAAAGTTTCATTAATTATAAGCTTACAAATTCAATAACCCTCCAAAATCTATAGCTTTTTATCTACAGAGTTAAACAATAACTGTCACTTGACTCGACGCCTCTTTAGCAAGATTTCGAGCTTCATCTGTCGATGATGCAATTGCTAAGGCCACTCCCATTCGACGCTTAATAAAGGCCTCAGGTTTTCCAAACAAACGCAGCGAAACCCCCTCAACCTGCAGCGCTTTTTCTACGCCAGAAAAACCAACTCCCGGATGATTGACTCCACCATAAATAACGGCACTCGCCCCAGATTCTTTAAGTTTGACATTCACAGGAAGTCCAAGAATAGCCTTGGCATGAAGCTCAAATTCACTTTGAAATTGCGTAACTAATGTAACAAGCCCAGTATCATGAGGGCGTGGACTAACTTCTGAAAACCACACTTCATCGCCCCTCACAAATAATTCAACCCCAAAAACACCTCTTCCACCTAAACTATCGGTGACTTTCTTGGCAATTTCCTGCGATCTCTTTTTAGCAATATCTGACATTTTCATGGGCTGCCAACTTTCAACATAATCCCCATTCTTTTGAACATGCCCAATCGGCTCACAAAAAGAAGTTTCGATTTGACCATCTGCATTACAAGCTCTCACAGTTAACTGCGTAATTTCATAGTCAAAGTCAATCATGCCCTCTACAATCACTTTTCCAGTATCAACCCGCCCAGATGATGCTGCATAATCCCATGCCGCACGAACATCTGCTGGCCCCATCAAACGAGATTGACCCTTGCCAGATGAAGACATTACCGGTTTTACAAAGCATGGAAAACCAATTTTTTCATGAATTGCTTTTTCTAACTCTTCATAACTGTGCGCAAAATAATACGGAGAGGTCGGCAAACCCAAATCCTCAGCAGCCAATCGTCTAATACCTTCACGATTCATGGTTAAAAAAGCCGCTCTAGCAGTAGGAATAATTTCTACCTTTCCTTCAGCTTCTATTTCTAAAAGAGTTTGAGTCGCTATTGCTTCAATTTCAGGAACAACCAAATGAGGCTGCTCTTTTTCAATAATGGCACGTATTGCATTGCCATCTGTCATATCCACTACATACGACCGATGAGCGACTTGATGGCCCGGCGCCTTAGCGTAACGATCAACCGCAATCACTTCAACGCCTAGGCGTTGTAATTCAATAATTACTTCCTTACCAAGCTCCCCAGCGCCGAGCATCAAAACACGAATAGCATTACTGGTATACGGGGTGCCAAAAACCGGAAAACGTGGTGACATAGAAAATTACTCCAAAAAAAATGACGTGAGATTATTTTCCCACGTCATGATACAAAATCAAAAAAACATAAAAATTATGGGTTAAATAGCGTTATCGTTAACGCCTTTTCTGTGGCGGTAGATCGGTACAAGTTCCATGCGCAACCTCAGCTGCCAAACCAACTGATTCACCTAACGTTGGATGAGGATGTATGGTCTTACCAATATCGACCATATCAGCACCCATCTCAATCGCTAAACAAACTTCACCAATCAAATCACCAGCATGAGTCCCTACAATTCCTCCACCAATAATGCGATGAGTGGTCGCATCAAATAATAACTTCGTAAAACCTTCACTCCTGCCATTAGCAATCGCCCGACCACTAGCAGCCCAAGGAAAGAGCCCTTTTTCATAAGCTATACCTTGTTCCTTACAATGATCTTCAGTTAAACCAGCCCAAGCGACTTCAGGATCCGTATAGGCTACAGAAGGAATCTGTTTAGCATCAAAATAGGACTTTTCACCATATGCAGCTTCTGCAGCCACATGACCCTCATGCACAGCTTTATGAGCTAGCATCGGTTGCCCCACCAAATCACCAATCGCAAATATATGGGGTACATTGGTTCTCATTTGAGAATCCACTGAAATAAACCCGCGAGAATCAACATTCACTCCTGCTGTGTCTGCCTGAATTTTTAAGCCATTCGGCGTACGTCCAACTGCAACTAAAACTAAGTCATAACATTGAGCCTCTTTCGGAGCCTTCTCACCTTCAAAGCTGACCCAAATACCATCTGACCTTGCCTCAGCCCTAACTGCCTTAGTCTTAAGCATGACATTTGTAAACCGAGGTGCATTGATTTTTTCCCATACTTTAGCTAAATCACGATCAGCACCAGCCATTAATCCATCCATCAGCTCCGCGATGTCAATTTGAGCCCCTAAGGTGCTATACACAGTTGCCATCTCTAATCCGATAATTCCACCACCAATGACGAGCATCCTTTGGGGGATCTCTTTCAAAGCTAAAGCACCCGTGCTATCTACAATGCGAGGATCTTTTGGTAAAAAAGGTAACATGACCGACTGGCTTCCGGCCGCGATAACCGCTTTGTTAAAACGAATCACTTCTTTTTTACCGGTAAAGTCAGAGCCCTGCCCCTGTGTCAGTTGTACTTCTAAATGGTTTGCATCAATAAATTGACCGACCCCCCGAACAGTTCTGACCTTACGAGCTTTGGCCATCCCCGCTAGACCAGTAGTCAATTGTGAAATCACTTTTTCTTTATGCGATCGAAGTGCATTTAAATCGATCGTTGGTGCACCATAACTAATACCATGGCCAGCCATCGCTTTAACCTCATCCATTACTGCAGCAGTATGTAATAAGGCCTTAGAAGGAATACATCCCACATTTAAACAAACACCCCCTAAGGTGGCGTAACGCTCAATAATGATCGTGTCCATCCCTAAATCGGCACTACGAAATGCCGCACTGTATCCACCAGGCCCCGCTCCCAACACAAGCATGTCACAGGTGTGATCCACTGTTCCCGAATAAGAACTCGCCAGCGGATTCAGAGCGTTTAAAACGACTTGTGTAGCTTCTGGTGAGACTGTTGGTGTCGCGATAGGCTTTGTTGCTGCTGTAGGAGATGCTAAGGGCGTATCCGCAGTACTGACTTCCATCGCAACAAGAGCAGTCCCCAAACTGACCTTCTCACCAACTTTAACTAAAATTTTAGTGATTTTTCCAGCTTGATCACTCGGCACTTCAAGCGTCGCTTTATCAGATTCTAGAATAACAAGCGCTTGTTCTTTTTTTACGACATCACCCACTTTAACCAAAATCTCAATCACAGGAATGTCATTGAAATCTCCCATGTCAGGTACTTTAATGATCGTTCCCATCATTTTCTCCTACAAAATCACACGGCGAAAATCTGCCATGAGTTCAGAAATATAGACATTAAAGCGCGTTGCCAAAGCACCATCAATCACACGATGATCTGCAGTGAGTGATAAAGGACAAATTAAGCGAGGGAGAAATTCTTTACCATTCCAAACTGGTTTCATCGCCGCTTTACTCACACCTAATATCGCAACTTCTGGAGCATTAATAATCGGGGAAAAATAAGTACTACCAATCCCACCTACTGAAGAAATTGTAAAACTTGCACCTTGCATTTGATCTGGCTTGAGTTTTCCTTCACGAGCTAATTTTGCAAGTTCACTCGTTTCCCCGGCAATTTGCATAATGCCCTTTTTATCAACATCACGGATAACAGGAACAACTAAACCATTCGGAGTATCCGCAGCAAAACCTAAATGAAAATACTTTTTTAGAATTAATTCTTCACCATCTAATGAGCTATTAAATTCTGGATATTTCTTCAACCCACTGACGCAAGCTTTCATTAAAAACGCCAGCAAAGTCACCTTCATACCTGACTTTTCATTTTCTTTGTTCGTCATTACTCTAAAGGCTTCTAAATCTGTAATATCAGCATCCTCATGATATGTCACGGCAGGAATCATGACCCAATTACGAGATAAATTTGCAGCAGAAAGTTTCTGAATTCTTGACAATGGTTTTGCTTCAATTTCACCAAATTTCTTAAAGTCAACCTTAGGCCATGGTAATAAATTAAGTCCTGTTCCAGAACTTCCAGCAACAGCAGCCAGAGAACTTTGTCCCGACATCACAGACTTCACATAAGCCTGCACATCATCTTGAGTGACACGACCTTTAGGTGCGGATCCTTTAACCAAAGAAACATCTACACCAAGCTCACGAGCATATTTCCTAACTGATGGACTTGCATGACTTGCATTACCTATTGATGGCTGTGGATTAGCTGCTAAAGACGTTGACGATACTGAGGGTGGGACTGTAAATGCACTAACTGGAGGCGATGGCGCTGGTGAAGGTGATGGCGCTGGTGAAGGTGATGGCGCTGGTGAAGGTGATGGCGCTGGTGAAGGAATAGCTGGACTAGATGCTGTGGTGCTAGGTGGGGTAATCAGAGGAGCCGCACTTGCAACAGCCTCCGTAGCCTCAACTAAAAGAACAACGGATCCCTCAGAAACCTTATCACCTAACTTAAGCTTTAACTCTTTAACAATTCCTCGACCTGAAGAAGGAATATCCATAGTAGCTTTATCAGACTCAAGCGTGATTAATGATTGTTCTTTCTCAATCAAATCTCCCACCTTCACGTGGAGCTCAATCACAGGAATTTCTTTATAGTCACCAATATCTGGAACTTTGATTTCGATCATTTGACCCATTTTATTGCTCCCTATACAGACATTGGGTTAGATTTTTTAGGATCTAAACCGTATTGTTTAATTGCCTGAGCAACTTTTTTATAATCAATTAATCCTTCATCTGCTAAAGCCTTGAGTGCTGACACTGTGACCCAATGACGGTCAACCTCAAAGAATTGACGCAAATTTTCACGCGTATCTGAGCGTCCAAATCCATCAGTACCTAATACGGTATAGCGCTTTCCAACCTGCTGAATCGCAGGACGAATCTGTTCAGCAAACAAACGAATGTAGTCCGTTGCTGCAATGACTGGTCCTGCCCTATCTTTAAGACAAACTTCTACATGAGACAAATTGGGTTTAGTACTTGGATTGAGTAAGTTATCTCTGCTAGTTCTATTAATATCACGAGCTAACTCTGTAAAACTTGGGCAACTCCATAAATCCGAAGCAACCCCCCAATCGTTCGCTAATAAATCAGCTGCTGCAATCACTTCTCTAAAGATCGTTCCACTACCCAATAGTTGGACATGTAATTTTGATTTTGTATCTCCAACACTAGCAAGGTGGTACATCCCTTTTAAGATGTCTTTTTCAGCTCCTTTAGGCATGGCTGGATGAGCGTAGTTCTCATTCATGAGCGTGAGGTAATAATAAATATCCTCCTGCTCTGTAAGCATCCTACGCATACCATCTTGAATGACTACGGCAAGCTCAAATCCAAAGGTTGGGTCATAACTAATACAATTCGGTATGCCAGCACTAAACAAATGACTATGCCCATCTTCGTGCTGAAGACCTTCACCATTTAAAGTCGTTCGACCTGCCGTGCCACCCAATAAAAATCCACGACTTCGCATGTCACCCGCCGCCCATGCTAAGTCACCAATTCTTTGAAAACCAAACATGGAGTAAAAAATGTAAAAAGGTAACATGGGTTCACCATGCGTTGAATAAGCCGTCGCTGCAGCAATCCAATCACACATCGCACCGGCTTCATTAATACCTTCTTGAAGGATCTGCCCACTCTGATCTTCTTTGTAAAACATCAATTGATCACTGTCTTGTGGCTCATAAAGCTGACCAATATGACTCCAAATACCAAGTTGCCTAAACATCCCCTCCATACCAAAAGTCCTTGATTCATCTGGAACAATCGGCACGACTCGGTGACCAAGTACTTTATCTCGCAGAATCATGTTGAGCATGCGTACAAAAGCCATCGTTGTAGATATCTCTCGCCCCTCTGCAGTTGCCTCAAGCAAGGCTGCAAATGTTTCTAGTCCGGGCACGGGTAATGATGCTGCCTTCATACGGCGTTGTGGTAAATAACCACCGAGCTCCATACGCTTCCCCCGCATGTACTCTAACTCTGCACTACCCTCTTCAAATTTCAGATAAGGAACACTCTCTATATCTTCATCCTTAACAGGTAAATTAAATCGATCTCTAAATGCCTTAACATCAATTAAGCTCATTTTCTTTTGCTGATGAGCAATATTCATTGCCTCACCTGAAGCACCCATACCATAACCTTTGATGGTTTTAGCAAGAATTAATGTGGGCTGCCCTTTGTGGTTGGACGCTGAAGAAAACGCCGCATACACCTTGTGCGGATCATGTCCCCCGCGGTTTAAATTCCAAATATCCTCGTCAGTCCAGTCAGCAACCAGCTCTTGTAGCTCAGGCGTATTAAAAACATGAGCACGAACATATGCGCCATTCTTCGCCTTCATGGCTTGATATTCGCCGTCAACGATTTCGCCTAATCGCTTCATGAGCAGACCTTTTTTATCACGCGCAAATAAAGCGTCCCAATGCGTGCCCCAAACAACTTTGATGACATTCCAACCTGAACCCCGAAACTCTGTTTCTAACTCTTGAATGATGCTGCCATTTCCTCTGACTGGACCATCAAGGCGCTGCAAATTACAATTAATCACAAAAATTAAATTGTCTAATTTTTCACGCCCAGCCATTCCAATCGCCCCTAATGATTCAGGTTCGTCAGTTTCACCATCACCTAAAAAAGCCCAAACTTTTCGCCCATCGGTTTGCACAATATTGCGGTCCTGCAAATACTTCATAAACCTGGCTTGATAAATCGCCATAATGGGTCCCAGCCCCATCGAAACCGTTGGGAACTGCCAAAAATCTGGCATTAACCATGGATGTGGATAACTTGAAATTCCCTTTCCGCCCACTTCTTGACGAAAATTATCTAATTGCTCTTCATTAAGCCTTCCCAACATATAGGCTCTTGCATAAACCCCAGGTGCAGAATGCCCCTGTACAAAAACTAAATCGCCACCATGGTTTTCAGAGGGCGCATGCCAAAAGTGATTAAAACCAACGTCATATAGAGTTGCGGCAGATTGAAATGAAGAAATATGCCCGCCAACGTTAGTCTCTTTATTGGCACGAAGTACCATTGCCATGGCGTTCCATCTTGTATATGAACGTATCTTATGCTCAACTTCTTGATTACCAGGAATGCGGGCTTGGCGCTCAACCGGTATCGTATTGATGTAAGGCGTTTGCGCATTAAAGGGTTGGTCTACGCCATTCACCCTAGCATAGGCAATCTGTTGCTCTATTAAATAAGCAGCGCGTTCAGTCCCGCCATAAGAAATCACGCCTTGCATGGCATCAAGCCATTCTTTAGTCTCAGTAGGGTCTTGGTCTACTGGATTATTGCCAGATACTTGATGATGCAAGTTATCAGGAATGGCAGCCATAATTCATCTCCTTGTTTTAATGCTTAAATTCTAGAAAGACACAGACTTAAACACAAGTTATTTTTCACATCTTGGTAGCATTTATCACAATATGAAATATTAATTAGAATAATACTAAACTTAGGAATAAGAAAAACAACAACGAATACTCAGGTTCAAGCAAAATAGGCGCTATGTCAAGATTTTTGAAATCCACTTTAAATTCTGTTCGTCAATTAGGACGGATTGTTAACATTTACTACAAGTTATCAAGTCGGTCTACAGAATATTTATACGCCCCGATTATGGCGATGTTGCTATTTGTTTGCGCAATTCTTTTTATTTTGTGGTCATTGCAACGACAAGAAAATAGCCAACAAGAATTAGTGTTATTTCGTGAATTGGCTTTTGCCAAGCAACGTATCCAAGTCAACTTCGCTGAAAATGAAGAGACTTTTTTACAACTCAGTAAACGATTGTCAATGGATGACATCTCTTCTAACGACCCAAGAACATTTAATTCAAGTAGCTCTGAAATATTATCCCAGCATCCTGAAATTTTACAAATCAAGTGGGTTAGCCCTAATGAACCTTCTCAGTTTTCTTTTCCATATATCAAACCAACGCAAGATTGGACGCAACGCCCAGAGTCCAAAGAGCTTTTAGAGAATCATCTCAAGAATACCCTTCGCCTGACTAAAGACACAGGCCATGGAAGATATAGCGAACTTATTCACCTCAGCATCGGTAGTGGAAGTGATACAACAAACCGCGAACGATCATGGGTATTTTGGTATGTTCAACCCCCTTCTGAACAAAATGAGCTCCAAAACCATGTGGCAGTTCTTTATTCAGCCTCCAACATTCTGTCTAAAATTATTCCAGAAGATCTATTAAGCCGCCATCGTTTTTCGATCCTAAGTGTTGAAGGCATGAATCTTCTAAACACAAATGCACAAAGAATGAGCTCTTCTGCTATTCGAAAATACGTCCAACTTGATATTCCAGGGGAAAATCTCACCCTTCAAGGTGAGAGCTATCCGGTCCCGACAAACCTGAATTTTAAGATGTTCATCTGGCTAACTATTTTATTAAGCATCTTTGTCGTGTGGAGCTTCTACTCCACCTGGCGTCAAATGAAAATCCGTTTAACCGCCCAACAAGATTTAGCCAAAGAAACAAATTTTCGACGGGCAGTCGAAAATTCAATGCCTGTAGGGCTTCGTGTTCATGATATGGACGGAAGAATTACTTATGCCAATCCCGCATTTGCAAAAATGATTGGATGGGATCAAGAAGACTTAATGGGTCTCCTGCCACCATTTCCATTTTGGACGGGTACTGCCAAAATGGATAACATGCTGAAATTTGAGACAACGCTTCGCACCAACGATGCCCCACGAAGCGGTATTGAAGCTCAAATCACAGCCAAAGACGGAAGTGTTTTAAGCGTACGTAACTTTGCATCCCCCCTTTTAGGGAATAATAATGAACAAATTGGTTGGATTTGCTCCATTATTGATATTTCTGAACCACGGCGTATTCGTGAAGAACTTGCAGCTTCTTATCAGCGATTTACAACAGTTTTGGAAGGTTTAACTTCAGCCGTGTCAGTGGTAAATCCTAAAACAGGTGAATTGGTATTCGCAAACGGACTATACCGAGAGTATTTCGGGAGTTTGCCTGATGCACATTTGGCATTGGCAGAGCATGAGATGGAAGCATCAGATAGCTTGTTTCTAGATGAAGATAGTGTGGATGGGTTTGCAGGACTACCTTTTTCTGAATTAACACCAGTGACTGGCGATGCCCGGGAAATGCAAATCCCCGACAACCCAAACTGGTTTGAAGTACGCAGGCGCTATATCCCCTGGACAGATGGCCACCTCGTGCAAATGTTAATTGCAACGGATGTGTCAAAGCGTCGTCAAAGTGAAGACCAAGCCCGAAGTCAAGAAGAAAAATTACAACTATCTAGCCGACTCACCACCATGGGCGAAATGGCTAGCTCATTAGCTCACGAACTAAACCAACCCCTCTCTGCCATTAATAATTATTGTATGGGTGTGATTAGCCGTCTAAAAATTAAAAATGACCCCCAAATTAATCAGGACATTATCCCCGCCCTGGAAAAAGCAGGAAATCAAGCCATACGTGCAGGTAATATCATCCAACGTATCCGTAATTTTGTTAAACGAAGCGCCCCACAAAGAGAAGTCTGCTCGATAGAAAAGGTCCTCAATGATTCTCTAGAGCTTGCTGATATCGAAGCTAAACGCCAAGGCTTTAAAATCCTGACCGTTATTGAACCTAAACTACCCAACTGCTTTGTTGACCCCATTTTAATCGAGCAAGTTCTCGTCAATTTATTGAAAAATAGCGTCGATAGCATGCGTGACTCTATCCCCCGAGCCATCCGCTTTAAGGCTCCTCCAATCCAGGTTTTAGTTGATTTAGACCAAGATCTATCCCCTGCAATGCTCAGAATCAGAGTAATTGATGTGGGAGACGGCATCCCGTCAGAGTCTTTAGCAAAGATTTACGAACCCTTTTTTAGCACTAAACATGAAGGAATGGGGATGGGATTAAATATTTGTAGATCCATTATCGAATCGCATCAAGGTCGCTTGTGGGCTGAAAACACTCGCTCTGGAGGCTATATAGGTCAAAATCTAGACCACCTATTGGGTAACCCTCAAGGATGTACCTTTACAATCTTATTACCTATCGAAAATTATGATTTAGAGGAAAATGAGACCGAATTAAGCACCTCCCCCAATAAAGATGGTGCCTAAATTATTTTTCGTATTACTATATACATCTGATAACCAATGAAATAATTATGATTAATCCAGAAACTGCTACCACCCGTGAAATCATTTATGTTGTTGACGACGATGAAGCTGTTAGAGATTCGTTAAGTTGGCTTCTTGAAAGCAATGGTTATCAAGTGCGGTGCTTTGCTAGCGCTGAACGCTTTTTACAAAATGTTCTCGGTCCTGATCGGGGCATTACCGCCTGCGCTATTTTGGATGTCCGTATGCCTGGCATGTCAGGACTAGAGCTCCAAGAACATTTGATTTCTGAATCTATCCCAATGCCAATCGCATTCATCACTGGTCATGGCGACGTCTCAATGGCAGTGACCACGATGAAAAAAGGTGCAGTGGACTTCATTGAAAAACCTTTTAAAGAAAATGAATTACAAGTTTTAGTCGAGAAAATGCTCACAGCTGCTCGTCACTCTTACAAAGAATCAATCCTGCAAAAAACTAATCAAGGCCTTCTCAGTAAGTTAACGGGTCGTGAGAGACAAGTCCTGGAAAGAATTGTTGCAGGACGCCTTAACAAACAAATCGCTGATGATCTAACGATTTCGATTAAAACAGTTGAAGCTCACCGTGCAAATATCATGGAAAAGCTTAATGTTTCTACCGTAGCCGATTTACTTCGCTTAGCCCTCTCAGAAAAGACTTCATCTTGATATGCCGGCAAAACTGATTGATGGTAATCTTTTAGCTAAACACATTAGAACGCAGATTGCAGCATCAGCTGCAATTTTGACAGCACAAGGGATTAAACCAGGCTTAGCCGTCATTCTCGTAGGCGAGAACCCAGCAAGTCAAGTCTATGTTAGGAATAAGGTTAAAGCCTGCGCAGATGCTGGGTTTTATTCGGTGCTTGAAAACTATCCAGATGATTTATCAGAAGTTGATTTACTCAAACGGATTAACGCGCTCAATCTAGACCCTGAGATACACGGGATATTGGTGCAACTCCCCCTACCCCCTCATATTGACAGCCATGCGGTTCTAGAGGCTATTAATCCCTTAAAAGATGTCGATGGCTTTCATGTTGCTAATGCAGGCGCACTGATGACTGGCGCCCCAATCTTTAAGCCGTGTACACCCTATGCGTGCATGAAGATGCTTGAAAGCATCGAATACCCCATACGGGGTGCTCGCGCAGTGATTGTAGGCGCATCAAATATCGTCGGAAAACCTGTATCAATGCTTCTTTTACAAGCCGGCGCAACTGTGACTATTTGCAATAGTAAAACTCGCGATCTCGGATTTCATACCCGCGAAGCAGATATTTTAGTCGTGGCTACCGGAAAACCTAAAATGATTACCGCTAATTTTGTTAAACCCGGTGCCGTTGTTATCGATGTTGGCATCAACCGTTTACCGGATGGCAAACTCTGTGGCGATGTTGATTTTGATGAAGTGAAGTATGTCGCCGGTTGGATTACCCCTGTACCTGGCGGGGTCGGGCCAATGACAATCACAATGCTATTACAAAACACACTTGAAGCAGCTCAAAAAAAATACCAATCCCTACACGCTTAATTTATGTCAAATCCTTTACTTGAAATGGGGAAAGGTCTCCCTAACTATGCAGCCATTACTGCAAAGCATGTTGAACCTGCCATCAAAGAACTTTTAGTTCTTACTCAACAGACCCTCGATACAACCCTACAAGAAGCTAGGTCTTTATCATTGCCCCCTACTTGGGAAAGTTTAGTAGAACCGTTAGAAATCTCACTCGAAAAATTGGGGCGTGCGTGGGGTGTTATTGGTCACCTCAATAGTGTTGCCGATAATCCTGAAATGCGGCAGGCGCATGCACAAATGCTCCCAGAGGTCGTCGCGTTTTATAGTGCCTTTGGCCAAAATCTAGAACTCTACAAACTGTATAAAACCCTACAACAAAGTACGTCTTGGGATAGCTTGAATCAAGCTCAAAAAAAATCTATTACCAATACCCTACGTGACTTTAAACTAGGCGGCGCAGAATTAGATGATGTACATAAAAAACGTTTTTCTGAGATCCAAGAAGAACTTGCTCATCTGTGTAAAAATTTTTCAGATCACATACTCGATGCTACTGATCATTTTTTACATGTTGTCCATGACCTCAATGATCTATCTGGACTCCCTGAAGATGTCTTGGCATCGGCAGCGCAACTGGCTCAAGAAAAAAATACATCAGGCTGGGCATTTAATTTACAATTCCCTTCGTATTTTCCTGTGCAACAATTAGCCCAAAATCGTTCCCTTCGCCAATTGATGTATCAAGCTTATGTCACTAGAGCATCTGATTTAGGACCACAATTTGGACAAGGACAGTTAGACTGGAATAATTCAGAATTGATGTTAGATATTCTAAAATTAAGGCAAGAAGAAGCTCACCTTCTTGGTATGACTAATTACGCCGAACTCAGCCTTGTTTCTAAAATGGCGAGTACTGTTAACGAAGTAAGAAGCTTTCTTAACGATTTTTCAATTCGTGCAAAACCACAGGCTATCGAGGATCTTAAGGAATTAAAAGAATTTGCGAAAAACTCTTTAGGTATAGATACGCTAGAGCCCTGGGATATTAATTTTGCATCTGAAAAATTAAAACAAGAAAAATATAGCTTCTCTGAACAAGAAGTAAAACAATTCTTTCCCATCGATCAAGTCCTTCAGGGTCTTTTTCATGTCATTGAAACTGTGTTACAAGTCCATATACTTCCAACTGAACTGCCCCTTTGGCATAGAGACGTCAGATCTTTTCAAGTACAAAATTCTAATCAAGAAGTCATCGCACATTTTTACCTCGATGCCTATGCACGCGCTGGCAAACGAGGTGGCGCCTGGATGGATGATGCGCGGGGTCGCCAACACTTAAGTCACGATATATTACAAACCCCCGTAGCCTATCTAGTATGTAATTTTCCAAGCCCAACAATTGATCAAGCTGGGCAGCTTCGCCCTGCCACAATTAGCCACGATGATGTCATCACTTTGTTTCATGAATTTGGGCATGGACTACACCACATGTTAACGAAGATTGATACCTTAGGTGTTTCTGGAATCAATGGTGTGGAATGGGACGCTGTCGAACTGCCAAGTCAGTTTATGGAAAATTTTTGCTGGGATGCAGAAGTGTTAAAACAATTAAGCCGCCATATTGAAACTCAAGAATCAATTACTGATACGCTCTTTCAGAAAATGCTCGCCGCAAAGAACTTTCAAAATGGCCTAACCACCCTCAGACAAATCGTCTTTGCAAGCTTCGATTGGGAACTCCACTCTTCCTTTGACGCAAATATAGCCAATGCGAATGATATTCTTAAGCTTTCAAGCACAATCAATGACTCTATTCATGTCCTTCCCCAATCTCATATTTCAAGGTGGCCCTTCACCTTTAGTCATATCTTTTCTGGAGGTTATGCTGCTGGATATTACAGTTATAAATGGGCTGAAGTCCTCTCCGCTGATGCATTTGCGGCATTTGAAGAAAATGTATCCCAATATGGCTCAATCCTCAATCCTGAAGTGGGAATGATCTATCGCCATGAAATTTTAGAAGTCGGTGGTAGCCGGTCTGCAGCAGATTCGTTTAAAGCCTTCAGAGGACGAGCTCCTCAAATCGATGCGCTTCTCAGACATGGCGGCCTGAACCATACATCTATAAGGTAAATCTTTTGAACCCAAGTTTAAGAATTTGCACATGGAATGTTAACTCAATTAAGGTCCGGATCACCCACCTTCTGAAGTGGCTTGAGATCCAAGCTAAAGCAAATACACCTATCGATGTCATCTGTCTTCAAGAGCTCAAACTGACATCTGATAAATTTCCCCTCAAAGAAATTGAACAAGCTGGATACTATTCTCTCGTCCTAGGCCAAAAAACATATAACGGCGTTGCCATCTTAGTTAGAAAGTCAATGCTCTCGAGCCTGACACAAGATCCCGAAACTGCTTTTTTACAAACACTTGAAAATATCCCTGGCTTTGAGGATGAACAACAACGTGTTTTAACAACAACATTACACTTTAATAAAACAAAACCTCTACGTATCGTTTGTGGCTATTTCCCAAACGGTCAAGCTCTAGATTCTGATAAGTTTGTCTATAAGCTCGCTTGGCTCAATGCATTACATCAGTTTATTCAAAAGGAATTGGCTCAGCATGAGCGTTTAATCCTGTTGGGAGATTTTAATATCGCTCCTAAAGATGAGGATGTTTATGACCCAATGAAGTGGATTGGCCAAAATCTGGTCTCCCCCGAGGAAAGAAGTGCCTTTTTTAATCTCTTATCCCTTGGGCTTCATGATAGCTTTTTACTCTTCGAACAAGCCCCTAAATCTTTTTCTTGGTGGGACTACAGGATGATGGGTTTTAGAAGAAATGCAGGGATGCGAATCGATCATATTCTTGTCTCGCAAGCACTCCTAAGCTCTTGTAGTCATTGCGAAATCGATAAGACTCCAAGAGCCTGGGAACAACCTTCAGACCACGCTCCAGTCATCCTGACTTTAACAAATCAGGATAACAAAGCGGACGCCATTAATATCAAGTCATAACGACTAATCAATACCTAACTCTTGTAATTTTCGAGTGATTGTGTTTCTTCCAATCCCCAGTCGCTCTGCTGCCTCAACCTTTCTACCACGGGTGGTTTGTAAAGCAGCTTCAATCACTGTTTTCTCAAATTTTTCAAGCAATTCTTGATACACACCCTCTTTATTTTCTTCTAACATCTTGATCGCAATGAGGCTAAGCGCTTGTTCCCATGTGTTAGTCATACTCGACTGAAAATAGCCCGAGGCTTTTGTGGAACTACTTGCTAAAGTATTTGCCTGTGTCGTAGGTACACTCTCCACCGATCCGCTAACAATGGACTCAGGAATTGAGTCAGATAAATCTCTAGGCAAATCCTTCAAATGAATCTCTTGTGAGGAAATCATCACTGTCAACCAATGACAGACACTTTGAAGCTGTCGAACATTACCCGGGAAAGATCTTCCAATTAAAAAATCTAATGCTTCAACAGTTAATGTTTTGGATTTAACGTTAAGATTTTTAGCACTTTGCGCCAAAAAGAATTGCGCAAGTAAAGGAATATCCTCTGTTCGCTCTCTTAAAGCAGGAAGGCGTAAACGAATGACATTTAAACGATGAAATAAGTCTTTTCTAAAGCTTCCTTCCGTTACTTTTTGTTCTAAATCTTGATGACTCGTAGCAATAATTCTGACATTAGCTTTAAGTTGCTCTTGACCACCTAGTCTGTAAAACTTACCATCCTCAAGAAGTTGCAATAATGAATTTTGTAACTCAAAAGGTAAGTCTCCAATTTCATCAAGAAATAAAGTTCCACCATCTGCCATTTCAAATCGGCCCCGCTTTAAAACATTGGCGTTTGCAAAAGCACCGCGTTCATGGCCAAATAGCTCAGATTCAATAAGTTCTTTGGGCGTCGTTGCAAGATTAAGTTCAATAATAGGTCCTTGCGAGCGAGCACCATGGCGATGAAGCGCTCTTGCAACAAGCTCTTTTCCTGTTCCAGATTCTCCAGTAATAAGAACCGTTGCATTTGACTGAGCTAAACGCCCAATCGCTCTAAAAACTTCTTGCATGGACGGTGCCTGACCTATGAGTTCTGGCACTGCTGCACTAAACGCAGTATTTGGAGCAAATTGAGTCTTAATGGTTTGCGCACTAATACTTTCAGAAATTGCACGCTGAATCAGGCTCATCATGTCTTCAATATCAAATGGCTTTGAAATGTATTCAAAAGCACCCCCCTTAAAAGCAGCCACCGCTGAGTCCATGTCAGAATACGCCGTCATCACAATGACGGGAATCTTAGGAAAGTCACGTTTAATTTGCTGCAATAAGGTAATGCCATTACCTTTGGGCATACGAATATCCGAAACAATCACCTGAGGCTCTTCTTTTTCAAGCTCATCTAACAAATCATTTGGCCCAGAAAAACATTTGAAAGGGATTTTTTCTCTTGTGAGTGCTTTTTCTAAAACCCAACGTATCGACTGATCATCGTCAACTATCCAAACTGCTTTCATAATTCTCCTTGAGGTTTTTCTGTGTCATACGGAATTTGAATGTGAAAATCGGTTTTACCCGGCTGACTTTTCACAGTAATAAAGCCACCATGTTGCTGAACAAATGTTTGTGCCAAGGTTAAACCTAGACCACTACCAGATGGTCGACCTGACACAAGGGGTAAAAAGATACTATCTATAATTCCAGCTGGAATCCCAGGGCCATTGTCAATAATATGAATATCAATACCCAATTTAAAGCGTTTCTTGGCAATAGTGATGTTCCTACAAATATTCGTCCTTAATTGAATAACCGCATCTCCAATCGCAATCCGTTCTTCTAGAATTTGAGCTGCGTTGTGGACAACATTAAGGATCGTCTGAATCATCGACTCCTTGTCGCCAATGAAGTCGGGCAAACTGACATCGTAAAAACGTGTAATAGACAAGCCTTTTGGAAACTCAGCTAAAGTGACACTTCTAGCACGCTCCAATACTTCATGAATATTAACCTCGGTTTTAACAATTTTTCTTTTATGAGGCGCCAGTAAACGATCCACTAAAGTCTGTAATCGATCAACTTCTTTAATGACAACTTTTGTGTACTCCTTAAGAGAGGGGTCTGGTAATTCGTAATCAAGGAGCTGCGCCGCGCCTCTGATTCCGCCTAATGGATTCTTGATCTCGTGGGCGAGATTACGCATGAGTTCTTTATTCGCTTGAACTTGGAGAATCAATCGTTCTTCTCTTTCGGTTTTTATTTGCTGATCGAGCTCAAACCATTCCAATAATAATTGGTCACTACCTTCAATTGAAGACAAAATAACATACGCTAAAAATTCTTTTTGATCAGGACGTAAATATCCCGCATTAAGCACCAAATCAATACGTTGGGTTTTTTCCTCAGTCTCCATCTTTAAACGTACCTGTTCAAGCGGATGATATTCTCCAAAAATTTCTTCTAAACTGCTGCCAACCAAGGTTTTACGAGATAACTTGAGCGATACTTCAGCAGCAATATTTGCATAAATAACAGTATGACTATCCTTTTGCAATATCAAAAGTGCATTAGGCATTTGATCAAATGCCTCTTGAGGATTAAAAAGGGCAGCCGAAGCTGCCCCAGTCTGCAAAATACCCAACTAATTCTCTTAGAGTGAGTAATACATATCAAACTCAACAGGATGAGTGGTCATACGGAAACGTGTAACCTCTTCCATTTTGAGAGTAATGTAAGCTTCAAGCATTGTTTCTGTGAAAACACCACCACGTGTCAAGAACTCATGGTCGGCTTTTAAACAGTCAAGCGCTTGATCTAAGCTATGGCAAACCGTTGGAATCTTTGCATCTTCCTCAGGGGATAAGTCATAGAGATTTTTGCTAGCAGCTTCGCCTGGATGAATCTTGTTTTGAACACCATCAAGACCAGCCATTAACAAAGCAGAGAAAGCTAAGTAGGGGTTGGCCAATGGATCTGGGAAACGTGTCTCAATCCGACGACCTTTTGGATTAGAAACATAAGGAATACGAATAGAAGCAGAACGATTCTTAGCAGAATAAGCTAATTTAACTGGAGCCTCAAATCCTGGAACTAAACGCTTGTAAGAGTTTGTGCCTGGATTAGTAATCGCATTGAGTGCTTTAGCGTGATGAATAATACCGCCAATATAGTAAAGTGCGAATTCAGATAACCCTGCATAACCATTACCTGCAAATAAGTTAATGCCGTCTTTCCAAACTGATTGGTGAACGTGCATACCTGAACCGTTATCGCCAACAACTGGCTTAGGCATAAATGTGGCAGTCTTACCGTATTGATGCGCGACATTATGAACAATGTATTTTTGCAAAATTGTCCAGTCAGCGCGCTGAACTAAGGTACTAAATTTAGTACCTAATTCATTTTGACCTTGACCTGCAACCTCATGGTGATGCACTTCAACAGGAATACCAACTGATTCTAAGATCAAACACATCTCAGAACGCATGTCTTGGAAACTGTCGAGTGGAGCAACTGGGAAATAACCACCTTTTTTACCTGGACGGTGGCCTGTATTTCCGCCTTCTAAAGCTAATCCTGATGACCATGGTGCTTCTTCAGAATCAATTTTGACAAAGCAACCCTGCATATCAGCATTCCAAGTCACACCATCAAAAATAAAGAACTCAGGCTCTGGTCCAAAGTAAGCTGTATCTCCTAAACCGGTACTTTTTAAATAAGCTTCACAGCGTTTTGCAATAGAACGTGGGTCACGATCATAACCCTTGCCGTCAGTCGGTTCAACCACGTCGCAAGTTAATACCAACGTTGGCTCTTCATAAAATGGATCAATATAAGCTGTAGTCGGATCTGGCATCAACAACATGTCTGACGCTTCAATACCCTTCCAACCAGCAATTGAAGAGCCGTCAAATGCATGACCACTCTCAAATTTGTCTTCGCCAAATGCGGAAACTGGAACAGACACGTGCTGCTCTTTACCCTTGGTGTCAGTAAAACGGAAATCAACGAAGGTAATTTCTTTATCTTTAACCAACTTTAAAACTTCAGCAACATTTTTGCTCATGCATTTCTCCTAAATATTCTTTAACAAGGGTAACTACGGTTTATCAATTACAACAAATAAAAACTCTAAAAATCAACATCACGCACCATTGTAGTGCAATTTATAGGTGTTTACTACGGCACAATATCGAAAGTGATACTTCCTAAAGCCTCAACACCATGCCTCAACTGCTTTAAGGACCTTTCAACGATTTCTATCGGTCCCTTCACTCCAAGTTCAATATGTCGTGATGCGTAGATCCCTCCACGACTTGGATCGCCAACTGAAGGCAAACTAAACACTTTGACGGGTGGAAAATCTCTTTCAATCACCTCCATCAAAGGAGTCAGCGTCGCTTCAATGGCTCCAGGAACAATAAAGCTTCGTTCAACAAAATCATTTAAATGAAATTGATCGGAATACAAAGTATCTAAAGTCCATTCCATCATCGGTCCAGCCATCACAGGAAAACCAGGTAAGAAGTGATGATCTTTGACTCTAAATCCAGGAATATGATTGTAATTATTAGGAATAATGACACTACCTAAGGGAAATTCTCCCATTCTGAAGCGTTGCATACTATCCGGCGTACTTAAGTCACTTTTAATAGGATCGCCTTCAGCCATTTCAAGAATACGACGACTAATGAGCACCTTAGCCTCAGGATGCAACTCTAATTCAACACCAAGCGCTCTGGCAGCACATGCACGCGTATGATCATCTGGTGTAGCACCAATCCCCCCCGTGCTGAATACGATGTCATCCGTAGCAAAGCTGCGCTTTAATGTGGCCGTGATCCGGTCGGGATCATCACCAATGTATTCAGCCCAAGATATCTGCATCCCTCTTGCTTTTAATAACTCAATTAAAAACGGCATATGTTTATCCGCTCTTCTGCCAGAAAGTATCTCATCACCAACCACAATAAGACCTATACCTCTTTGAATGCTCGTCACATTAAATCTCCTTTAAGTAATCGCCTATTTTTTAATGCCAGCAGCAAATAGTGACTAAACCATAATGAGGCAAATATAAAAACTAAAGAATATACCCACATCATGAAAATCGATACAAGTGGGAATAATATCAGGACAAACACTGACGATAACCAAAAGAAACTAGGAATCGCCCCCATTAAACCCGTAATAATCCCCATGGTTAAAAGCGGCCATTTGTGCTCCCTTAAAATCTCTTTACGCTCAACTTCACTAGCATGTTTGGCTAATACGTCATAACTCATCAACCGCGTGGTTAACCACCCCCAAAGGAGAGGTGGAATAATCGCAAAAATAGGCGGAATCCACCATACGGGCAAGGTCACAATAATTAAAAGCAAACAAATAAAGGTCGACCAACTTGTATTCGCAATACTGCCCCAGAAACTGCCTCCATGAGCACAATTGAGATCTTGATAGTTCTTAGCGCGACCTACATGCCCAACAACGCCAGAAATCGAAGTAAATGACACAATCAACAATAATGTCAGAATAATGAGCGGCATAATAATGACTACTGAAAGATAGGGAGAAATAATGCTTCTTAAATCCCCCCATCCCACTTGATTCATCGTGACAAAAATCCAACTTGTCAGAGCAGAATTCGTTATAAAGTTTTTGGTCTGATCAAGTAATGGCGTCCAGAAAAACCATAAAATTCCAAACCATACCAGCGCACTCATCAAAAAAGGTCTCAAAGAAAGCCAAAGTACCCAAGGATGAAAAATTCCTTGGACAGAAAGACCAAAAGACTTCACTAGATTTTTCATGTCCTTATCCCTTTTAAAAAAGCAATGATCGCCTGATAACTATTTCTGATACTTTGCCATTGCTGCCCCATAATTTGCGTGGAGGGATTAAAGTCTTCTACGCCTGTCATATATATACCGCGAGGAAAAATCACGGTTTTTCCAAGCATATCCCACCATGGAAATAACACGCCAAAATTACACCCTCCTAATACCCCAGGTTTTCCTAAAAGCTCATAACCTAGTCCAAGCGCATGATGAAGCCGGTGATACGCTGGAGAAACAAGCAAGTATTTTGCCCATCCTAAATCCGTTTGAAAATTGGCGTGCTGCCAACTTTGAATTAAACGTGTGGTTAGACTGAGCAATAAAAATTGCGATGGTCCAACACCAATAACAAGCGCTATTACCGCAAATACTAGAGCCCTCATCAGGTCATCTAAAATATTATTCCTATTATCAGTCCATGCAGTCATATGTCTCTGACTATGATGCAGAGCGTGTAATTTCCACCACCATTGAAATCGGTGAGAAGCTCGGTGATAGATGTAATCGATACCATCAAAAATTATGAGGTAAATGATAAAACTGACCCAAGGAATTTGCGTCAGTATCGGAAACCAATCTTCAACATTCAGACGCATAAAACGCAAGTCGTGAAAGTGGGCATCAATACTAAATAGAAACCCAGAAAAGAGATAAAAGAAAGTAAATTGAAATATCCCTAATCGATGAATTAAGGTGTAAAAAATATCATTGCGAATCGCCGCAGATCTTCGTTTCTGCTCAAAGAGCTCATGAGTCTCTCCTCTTTCTAAAGGCCTAATAACCAGCGCAATCAGTAGAATTTGCAAACACCCTAACATCATCCAATCGAGTCCAACATTTGCCTCGTCCGCATATTCCATCATGCTTAAGTTATAGAGTAATGGCAATAACCCTTGTTGCATCAACCATTCGTGAATCATATCGTATAAATTAATCATCATTAACCCACACGATTTGCCAAAGTCTCAAAACAAAATCCCTTTGCTTTAAGTCCTTGAATTAAGGGTTGAAGTACTACAGGAGCCCAAGGATCTTTGCGTGACCAAATACCTAGATGCGCCATAGTAATATCCCCATCTTTAAGATTGTCTAATGCGCTCTGTAACAAGACAGCATTTGGATAAGCACTTGAGGATAGTTCATCTCCTAAAAATCCAGCCTTAGCCCAAGCAATATGCTTATATCCGCAAGCTTTAGCCATTGCGATATACATTGGAGAAGTTTTACCACCCGGCGCCCTCCAAATTTTATCTAAACTACGCCCCGTTAGATCTTTAAATCGCTGGTCAGCACCTTGTATGTTTTGACAAACTTGCTCTTGACCTATGGTTTGTAATTTACCTGCGTGTGGACCAAATTGTGATTGAACAATAACTTTATTTGACCCAGCATCTTTTTTCCAATAAGTGTGGTGCAAGGTATGACTTCCAAAAGCATGACCCTCTTTTATCCGCGAGATCCAAAAATTTTTCCAAGATGCATCTAAGGAAAAATCATTGTGCGAGGTTTCTTCACTAGCCACAAAGAAAGTGGCTTTAATCTGTTCTTGTTGCAAGATATCAGCCACTTGCTGTGCCACTGACATGTTGCCTGTATCAAATGTTAAGAAAATGGTTTTGTCACAACCGACACCAGCACTGGCTGTTGGCATCATCATCCAACAAATCGTCATACAAAATAATGCTCGTAAAATCGTTAACCCAGAGCATCTGCGCATACATTCACTCCCAACCAGCATTTGGAGAGAAGAATACCCCATGTGGACTCTTACCGACAGGAATAATAGTTTCTAGCTTAAGCGATGCAATGTTAATCACGCCAACTTTCTTAGAAAAACGAAAGGTGACCCATAGCTCTTTCCCATCCGGTGTAATGTCCATGCAGTCTGGACCAGAGGGTAGCCCCTTAATATCATTTATTTTTTCTAAAGTCTGCATATCCAGCAAACTAATCGTTGAATCAACTCGATTCGTTACAAACACATGACGTTGGTCACCCAGAGGTCTAAAGTTGTGCGCACCTCGTCCAGTTTTAATTTGCTTGATTTCTTTTTTAAGACGCCAATCAATGACTTGCACAGCGTCCGAACCGGTTAATCCCACCAGTAGATATTTATCTCCTGGCGTCATCCAAATCCCTGCGGGGGTCTTTCCTGTTGGCATTTTCCACAAGAGCGTCTGTGTTGTCAGATCAATCGCAGCTAATTCATCGGAATCTTGTAAAGTTAAAAAGGCTACTTTACTATCACTTGAAAAAGCAATATGGCTCGGCGTTTCAGATAACTTTAAAGTCTTTAATAATTGCAGTTCTTGACGATCGGCCGCATAAATATCCAACCGATTTAAACGGTTCCCGGCTACTACAAACCATTTTTTGTCAGGCGAATATCCAATTTGATAGGGATCAATAATATTACTTACTTTTTTAATCATTTCGCCGGACAAAGCATCTACAATCACCACATTATTACCGGCAGCATTGGCTACCAGTAAACTTTTTTTATCTGGCATCAGCATGAGGTGATGCGGCTCTTTACCAACCGAGTAGGTCTTTTTTACCTTTCGAGTCTCCATATCAATGAGGCTAATACTCGCAGCTCCAGAATTGAGAACAATCGCGGTTTTGGGTGAAGTCATCCCCGCATCGGTCGCCATTCCAGAAACCTTGGCTTGGGTATTATTGACGTAAGAAAATTCCGAAGGTTTGCTCACACCATGATTCAAGACTTCAGCATTTAGAGATGATGCGCCAAAAAGACTAAACATTAAGATGCAATAAGGTAAGTTTTTGAGTTTCATGGTTCTATTTTACGACGTTGTTATTGAAACGTTCACGTTCTCATACTTTCAAGTATCTTTTGCAAACGTTTAACGGACATGGGTACAGGCGTCTTTAACTCCTGAGCGTATAAAGCAATCCTTAATTCTTCTAATTGCCACCTAAAATCCATTAAACGGGACTCTTCTAATTGACCCTCTGTCCTCTGCGCTTGAAGCAACTTTTGCCAACCTCTTGCTAATTCATGCCACTCCTTTTGAGATTCTTGATCACGAACCAAATTAGTTCTTAATTTATCTATCCTTAAAATAATCCCTTTGATATACCTAGGTATATGTACGAGTTGCTCATAAGGGGTCTTTGCTAAAAATTCTTCATAGATCAGACCTTCAAGCTGCTTATTGATGTCTTGATAGGCTTCTTGGTTAATGGTTCTTGCCTGTGGAATTTTTTTCTGTACATCATGAAATGCCTGCAAACTAGCCAGAACATGTCGTGTGATTTCTTGTGCGATCAGGGATAACTTTCCTTTTGCCGCTTGGATACGTTCATTAAACACTTTTGGATCATTAGGCAGGGGGAGAAATAAACAGGAGCGCTCTAATGCTAAATTGAGTATTTGCTGAGCCAATTTGTCAGTTGATCCAATCGACATAAATAACAATCCACATTCTCGAAGCCCCGGTAATTGTTTTTGTAAGGCCTTAATCGTGTCTTTAAGAGCTATTGCAAACAAGCGACGTACTCCTAAAAAATGCAATTGACGCGCCATTCGAACATCATCAAATACTTCAATTTCACAAAAGCTTTGATGGTCAACTAAGGCAGGGTATCCAAATAATTTTTGCTTACCTCGCCTAATTTCTAACATTTCAGGCAATTCTCCAAAGCTCCATTCAGAAATCGGATTGGATTCAAGGGTTACCACAGGCGCTATTTTTTCATCCCCCCCCGTAATGAGCATTTCATGAGAACTTTGGTTTAACGAAGACGTCATCATTTGAGGAATGATCTCTGCAGCTGATTCTTGAAAAATCTCTCTTGCCTGTTGGGAGTATTGCGTTCTAAGTCGACTTAAATTTCGATCTAACTCTAAGTGACGACCGTGCTCATCTAGTAATCTAAAATTCATTAAAGCATGTGGCGGAATGTTTTCTGGACGAAAATCACTGCGATGAATCACAATTTGCGTTTGCTCACGAATGTATAGCATCAACTCATCTAAAAGATCTCCCACCCCAAATCTTTCAAAATTCAATAAATGATCGACAAAATTTTTGGCAAATTGCGGTAAAGGCACGCAATGACGTCTCAGTTTTTGAGGAAGTGATTTGAGATAGAGGTGAATTTTTTCTTCACATAATCCCGGCACAAGCCATTCACATCGCCGAGCATCAATTTGATTCAATATCGCTAAGGGAACCATTAATGTAACCCCATCCTTAGGGCTACCCGGTTCAAAATGGTAAGTCAGCGATAATTCAGAGCCTGCCATATGAAGCACTTTGGGATAACGGTCTAATGTCACCCCAGCTGCCTCATGACGCATCAGATCTGATTTATTAAGCTTTATTGCCTCAATATGACCTTTATCTTTTTTCAGCCAATCTTGTAAAGTTATTCGACTTAAAACACTATCTGGCAAATGATGGTTATAAAACTCAAATAGAATCGTGTCATCTACAAGTACATCTTGTCTTCTTGACTGATGCTCTAATTTTTCAATCTGTTTAATTAACTGTTGGTTATGCCAGTAAAAAGAAAATGTCTGACCCCATTCTTTTTGCGCTTGATGAGTATCCGCATTTCCAAATAAAGCGCCCTCGACCAATGCCCTTTGAATAAAGAGTTGTCGCGCCTCCTCCGGGTTTTGGGGAGAAAAACGAATTTTTCGACCGTGATAGATCGGCAATCCATAAAGCGAGCCTTGCTCATGCGCCATGATCTCCCCCGGCCGCGAATCCCAGAAAGGCTCACTCCAGGTTCTAATGAGACGATGCTGGGCAATTCTTTCGACCCAAGTGGGCTCAATTTTTGCAAGTGTTCTTGCAAATAATCGATGAGTTTCTACCAACTCAGCAGCAACAAACCAAGCCCCTACTTTTTTTCCAATGGTTGATCCTGGCCAAAGCGAAATTTTGATTCCCCTAGCCCCTTCAAAAACTCCTTCATCTTCTGATTTTTTACCTAGATTTCCTAACAGTCCCGTCAAAAGAGAGACGTGGACTTGTTCATAAGTGGCCGCTAAGGTGTTTTCTTTCCACCCCTGCTCCGTGAGTAATCGATGCAACTGACCATGCACATCTCGCCATTCACGCATCCGCCTCATTGAGATAAATTTACTCTTGCATAATTGATCTAACTTACGCTGGCTATGCTGATGAGTTAATTCTTCCTGATACCAATCCCAAAGTTTGACAAAGCTTAAAAATTCCGACTGTTCATGTGCAAATTGTTTGTGCGCATTATCAGCAGCTTGTGCATACTCAAGGGGTCTATCTTTAGGATCTTGACAGGCGAGGGCCGTACAAATAATTAAAACTTCCCTAACAGCAATATTCTCTTTTGCAGCAAGCAACATTCTGCCAACCCGAGGGTCAAGTGGCAAACTAGCCATTTCTTTTCCGAGTGGCGTTAATTGAACCTCTCTACCCAGATCGGTCTGCACCGATTCAATCGCACCTAACTCTTCTAATAATTGCACACCATCACTGATGGCTCGTCCGAGTGGAGCTTGAATAAATGGAAAATCATTAATTCGACCTAGATGTAAACTGGCCATACGCAAAATAACTGCAGCTAGAGAACTCCTCAGTATCTCTGGATCAGAATATGCAGGTCTTGATTGAAAGTCTTCTTGACTATACAAACGAATACATATTCCGTCAGCAACCCGACCACATCGCCCTGCCCTTTGATTGGCAGCCGCTTGTGAGATAGCTTCAATTTGCAACTGCTCTACCTTATTGCGATATGAGTAGCGTTTTACCCGAGCAAGCCCAGCATCGACGACAAACCGAATCCCAGGAACAGTCAGAGATGTTTCAGCCACATTAGTGGCCAACACGATACGCCTACCATGATTCATCGAAAATACTCGCTCTTGCTCCGCTACAGATTGCCTTGCAAATAAGCTCAAAACTTCTGGATGAAATCGTTGATTTAATACATGGTCTTTTCTAATGGCTTCTGCACAATCCCTAATTTCTCGCTCACCAGGTAAAAAAACCAAAATATCCCCCGCTCCCTGAACCCCCTGTCCCCAAAGCTCACCAATCGCATCCACCACAGCTTCATTGAGCTCTTTGGATTCTTTCTCACGATTTTTTTTGACAGAAATATCTTGTAAAGGTTGATACCTAATCTCGACAGGAAATAGTCTGCCACTGACTTCAATAATCGGTGCAGCATGTGACTGAGTTTTAAAGTGCTCAGCAAAGAGTGAAGCATCAATCGTTGCTGAAGTGATAATGATCTTCAAATCAGGTCGCTTAGGAAGTATTTGACGCAAGTACCCTAACAAAAAATCAATGTTTAAACTGCGCTCATGAGCCTCATCAATGATGATGGTGTCATAAGCCATTAACAAAGGATCATGCTGTGTCTCAGCGAGTAAGATCCCATCCGTCATCAATTTAATAGAGGCCGTGGAGCTTGTTTTATCAGAAAAACGGACTTGATAACCCACATGCTGACCAATAGTTGACTTAAGCTCCTGAGCAATTCTTTTAGCTGTTGATGTGGCAGCGATCCTTCTGGGCTGAGTATGACCAATCAATTTGCCAGTTCCATTGGCCCTACCTCGCCCCATTTGCAAGCAAATTTTGGGCAACTGTGTTGTTTTACCTGAACCTGTCTCACCACAGACAATAATCACTTGAGACTGCGTAAGCGCAGCCATAATCCTCTCCCGTTGACCAGAAACTGGCAAGCTTTCGGGAAATTCGAGATAAATGTCTGATTTTTCCAACTGAGATGGGTTGTTTTTACCGTTAAGTTTCATTTGCACCCTATAATTTTCGCTTATGTCGATAAATCCTTCCCAAAACCCATTAATCTCCGATGATAACTCTGCGGATACTTTTCCATTTGTGAGTTGGCTAAGAACAGTCGCTCCCTACATTCACTCATTTCATGGGAAAACTTTCGTTATCGCATTTGCCGGTGAACTAGCTACAGATAGCGAACTCGAGAATTTAGTCGAGGATATCGCAATGCTTCATGCCATGGGAATGCGTATTGTTCTCGTGCATGGATCGCGGCCACAAATTCAAGAACAGTTGAGTTTACATAATATTGAAGCTCGCTACGGTACTGGCCAAATGTTAGGTTACCGGATCACTGACCCCAAAACGATGGAATGCGTTAAAGAGGCTGTCGGTGAATTACGTCTTGATATCGAGGCATGCTTTAGCCAAGGTCTGCCAAATACCCCTATGGCGGGATCAAGAATATCCGTGATCTCTGGAAACTTTATTACTGCACGCCCAGTCGGAGTTGTAGAGGGCGTGGATTTTATGCATACCGGTCTTGTTCGTAAGGTTGATCATGAATCAATCGAAATGTCCCTTGATCACAATAAGATTGTTTTGCTCTCTCCTCTTGGGTTTTCTCCTACAGGACAGGCATTTAACCTGGCCTATGAAGATGTTGCCTGTTCAACAGCAACCGCTCTGAAAGCAGATAAATTAATTTTCTTGTCCAGCGTACATTCACTTCATGATGAGTTCGGTGAAAAAATTGTTGAAATCGCACTACCTGAACTCGCCAAGTATCTCGGGGAAAATGGACTGCCACCGGGTGATTTAAGATCACTTCTATTTACCGCCTCTCGGGCCATTAAGCTCGGCGTCAGTCGAGTTCATCTGCTGCCTCACAACCGTGATGGTGCTGTTCTCGAAGAGCTATTCACCCATGATGGCGTGGGAACGATGATTGTTGCCTCAGATATTGAAAATCTTCGTGAAGCCACTATTGATGATGTCGGGGGTATTTTGCAAATTATTTCTCCACTCGAGGAAGAAGGAGTTCTTGCCCCTAGAGGACGCGCCATGATTGAGAGAGATATTTCGAGCTTTTCAGTAATCGAGCATGACCATGTTATTTTTGGTTGCGCTGCACTTTTCCCCTTTGAAAACGGCATAGGAGAGCTTGCTTGCCTAGCCGTTGATCCAGATACTCAAGGTTCAGGAGACGGCGAAAGACTACTCAAACGGGTCGAAGCCCGCGCTAAAGAACTACATATTAAAAAGTTATTTGTTCTTACAACACGAACTGAACATTGGTTTCTAAAACGCGGCTTTGTAAAATCAAACGTAGAAGATTTACCAAAAGGTCGTCGCTCTCATTACAATTGGGATCGTAAATCGATGGTTCTAATGAAAACACTTTAATTGAGGTTGGTATGGCACGCATGGTTCAATGTATTAAATTAAACAAAGAAGCTGAAGGTTTAGATTTTGCCCCAGTCCCTGGAGATCTAGGAAAAAAGATTTGGCAAAGTGTTTCCAAGGAAGCTTGGGCCGATTGGTTAAAGCAACAAACAATGTTGATTAACGAAAATCGGCTTAATATGGCTGATGCTCGTGCACGTCAATACTTACTCAAGCAAACAGATAAACATTTCTTTGGCGATGGTGCAGATGCAGCTGTAGGATTTGTTCCCGAAGCTTAATCCTTGAACTCTTGATGAGTGACTCCTAAAGAGTTACTCATCAGCAGAATATCAGCTTTGCGCCTTGCAAAAATACCATTACATATCACCCCAGGTATTTGATTAATCCAAGATTCTAACTCCGCTGGCTTATCGATTCTCAGTCCGTGAACATCTATAATCCACGCAGCATTGTCAGTCATAAAAGTTTTTTGAGTATCCCCTTTTTGAACTCGTAAAGTGATGCGAGCTCCTAAAGCTGTTAATTCTCGACTGACCTGCTGATAAGCAAGAGGAATGACTTCTACTGGTAATGGAAAAGCCCCTAAGGTCTTAACAGCTTTTGTATCATCACAAATACAGATAAAAGTCTTTGCTAATTGAGCAATAATTTTCTCACGCGTCAATGCCCCACCGCCTCCTTTGAGCATATTACCTTGTGGATCAATCTCGTCTGCGCCATCCACGTAGACAGGAAGAAATTCAATATCATTGGCCTGCATCAACACAAAGCCGTGTTTTTCTAAACGAGCAGCACTGGCCTCTGAACTCGATACAGCACCTGCAAATAGCTCGCGATGTGGTGCTAAAGCATCTATAAAGAGGTTAGCTGTAGACCCTGTACCAATACCAATCACAAACGGGATATTTTTCGGGTGACTCTTGACCATATTTAATACTTCTTTAACGGCTTCTTGTGCAACAAGGGCTTTAAGTTCGTCTTGATTCATTGGTTTAACCATGATGATGTTTTTATGAATTTTAATAAATAGGATTTCAATATAATGATTATGAAGCTAAAATTTGATTATGAACCTACTTGAACAACTAAAAAAAGTAACAGATGTGGTGGCTGATACTGGCGATTTTGTCAGAATGCATGAATACGCCCCTAAAGATGCCACTACCAATCCCTCTTTGATCTTAAAAGCATCACTCCAATCTGAGTATCAAGAATTAATCTCGAAGGTCAAAAAGGATCACCCTGGCGTTACCCACGATGAACTAGTCGATCACTTATTGGTGGCATTTGGTTGCGAGATCCTAAAAATTGTCCCCGGTCGTGTCTCGACCGAGATCGATGCCAAACTGTCGTTCGACATCGAAGAAACTGTCATGCGGGGACGTCATTTAATTGATTTGTATAAAGCTAAAGGCATAGACACTAATCGTGTTCTTATTAAAATCGCATCTACCTGGGAAGGAATTCAATCAGCACGAATCCTTCAAAATGAAGGGATCAATTGTAACCTCACCCTCCTATTCAATCTCCCTCAAGCTATTGCTTGTGCAGACGCCAAGGTTAAACTCATCTCTCCATTTATCGGCAGAATTACAGATTGGTATAAAAAAAGTGCGGGAGAATTTTGGAATGAGACACAAAACAGTGGGCTATTAGACCCCGGAGTTAAATCTGTCACAGGCATCTATAACTATTTTAAATATTTCGATATAAAAACAGAAATCATGGGGGCTAGCTTTAGAAATATTGAACAAATTAAAGCTTTAGCAGGTTGCGATCTACTCACCATTAGCCCAGAACTTTTAGAAATTCTTAAAAATACCGAAAGTGAACTAACAACTCAACTCAACTCTTTACAGGCAAAAAATCTTAGCTTTGAAAAGATATCTCTGGATGAAAAACAATTCCGAAAAGCAATGAATATTGATCCAATGGCATCTGAAAAACTTTCCGAAGGTATTCGTAATTTTTCAGTAGATACCGATAAACTAATTACATTTTTAAGCCAGTAAATTTCCCTTGAGTGGACTCTAATTGAACACCATGAGTCCCTCCATCAACCCGAATAAAGTATTTAGTCGACTTACCCTGCCCTAATGTAAAGAGCACATCGTATTGAACTAATTGCTCTTGCCATCCCCATAAACTTACCTTGAGATGCCCTAGCCTAAGTGATATCAGGCAAGAGCAAATCCATAGATAGCGATAAATTTGGCCAATCTTTGTTTTGCCAAAGGAGTTGTTTTAGATCTGTCATAAGCCGTATTTTATAAAATACGGCTTATATTTTAATAATTCTGACTATTTCTTCATTCTTTGGCGTCTTGCTTCATATAAACAAACACCACTTGCAACCGATACATTAAGGCTCTGTACCCCACCCATCATCGGAATACTGACTAATTCATCGCAGGTTTCCTGGGTTAAGCGTCGCATTCCTTCACCTTCGGCACCCATTACTAAAGCAATCGGACCAGATAAGTCAATGTCATAGATCGTTTTTTCAGCAATATCAGTCGTACCAACAACCCACACCCCTGCATCTTGCAACTCTCGAATCGCCCTGGCTAAATTAGTAACAGCAACAAAGGGCATTGTTTCTGCAGCGCCACTCGCAACCTTACTAACGGTTGTATTGAGTTGTGCTGACCGATCCTTGGGAACAATAATGGCATCTGCACCTGCACCATCTGCAACTCGAAGACATGCGCCCAGGTTATGTGGATCAGTAACACCGTCCAAAATCAACAACAAAGCTTTTTGATTGCCAATCGTATCGAGTAATTCCGGAATGGTTCTAGCTACCGCTGCAGGCTCAGCAAATGCAACGACCCCCTGATGCTTGTCGTGCCCAGCTAATTGCCGTAGGCGCTCTGTATCAGCTTGGTGGAGCCTTCTCCCCAAAACCTCCTGAGCTGTTTCTATAAAGTCTTTCATGCGACGATCTCGTCTTGAAAGATCGTAGTAAACCGTCTTTAAACTATCAGGAGCCTGACGAATGCGCGCAATCACCGCATGAAAACCAATCAATATTTGTTGTTGCATTATTTTCTACTCCGAGCCTTCGCACGAACTGCACCTGAGCTCGGCGATGCTTTTTCTACTGATTTTCGCTTTGCATTACTAGCAGCCTTGGGTTTATTGCCTGCCCTAGAAGTTGCTTTTTTAGGAGAACCCACCTTCATACCCCCAACTTTTGGAGCTTTTTCAGGAGGACGACTATGTTTAGGCGCAGCCTTTTTATTTGGCCTACCCGAATCATCCATCGTCACAGGAGGACTAAAGCGTCCTCGATCTTGAGTATTTTTAACTAGACTAAATTCAATTTTTCGAGCATCTAAATCAACCCGACTAACTAAGACATGAACGCGATCCCCTAAACGATATCTAATTCCAGTCCTCTCGCCACGCAATTCTTGGCGAACCTCATCGTAGTTGTAATAGTCACCACCTAATTCTGAAATATGAATTAAACCTTCAACATACAAGGTCTCTAGCTGTACGAATAACCCAAATGTTGTCGCACCTGTAATCGTGCCAGCAAATTCTTGTCCCAAACGATCTCGCATGAAAAAGCATTTAAGCCACGTCTCTACATCACGCGAAGCCTCATCAGCTCGCCTTTCATTAGCCGAACAATGCACACCAAGTTGTGCCCAAGCTGCGATATCAGCACCATCAGAGGCAGATTTTCGGCGATTACGTGCAGTTTTTTGAGCGGGCTCAGGAGAGGCATTCTTCCGAGATGTGTTGTCGGCTATATTCTTTTTAACTAAAGCTGCATTGACACGACCAGGGCCATTTTTAGGCATCGCTAAGTTCAACGGTACATCTTCAGGAATCGTTGGTTTGTAATTCTTTTTAGCCAAGATAGCTTTAATCGTTCTATGAACTAATAAATCCGGATATCTTCGTATAGGACTCGTGAAATGCGTGTAGGCGGGATAAGATAATCCAAAATGACCTAGGTTTTCGGGTTGATAAACCGCTTGCTGCATCGACCGCAAGATAACAGTTTGTAACATTCCCGCATCTGGTCGAGATTTAATGCTTGTAATCAGCTTTGCATAGTCCATCGGACGCGGTTTAGTCCCGCCCTCAAGTGATAAACCTGCTGAACGCAAGACATCCCGCAAAGCATTTACTTTTTCAATGGTGGGCTCTCCGTGAACTCTAAAAAGACCAAGATGGTTTTTATCGCCAATAAAATTAGCAGCGCATACGTTTGCAACTAACATGCATTCTTCAATCAAACGATGCGCATCATTTCTAACTCTTGGCTCAATTCTTTCAATTTTTCCAAATTCATTACTAATGATTTGAGTTTCAGTTGTATCAAAATCAATCGCCCCTCTTTTTTCACGTGAGACTTTGAGCGTTTGGAAAAGACGATAAAGATTTTGTAAATGCGGTTTTTGTTGGGCATATTTTACAGATTCTGGCCCATTGGTATTACTAAGTATTTCCCACACAATGTTATAAGTGAAGCGCTGAACAGAATGCATAATCGCGGGATAAAATTGATAAGCCTGAACAATCCCTTTAGCATCCACAACAGCATCACAGACCATACACAAACGATCAACACCTGGCTTTAATGAACATAAGCCATTTGAGATTTTCTCTGGCAACATCGGTATAACACGCCGAGGAAAATAAACTGAAGTCCCCCTACGTATAGCATCTGAGTCAAGTGGGTGTCCAGGTTTAACGTAATGCGAGACATCTGCAATGGCTACAATCAAACGCCATGCTTTGCCACCTTCAAAAGTCATCGGTTCGCAATAAACTGCATCATCAAAATCGCGTGCGTCTTCACCATCAATCGTCACTAATGGAATATCTCGTAAATCCACACGCTCTTCTAAGTCTTCTTCACGAACCTCATCTGGTAAGGCCGCAGCTTCTTTAAGAGTTGCAGCAGTAAATTCGTGAGGTACACCATACTTACGAACTGCAATTTCAATTTCCATCCCAGGATCATCAATCTCACCTAAGACTTCAACAACACGACCCACCGCTTGACGATAACTGTCGGGATAGTCAATGATTTCTACAGAAACAACTTGGCCTAGCTTAGCATTGAGATGTCCCTTGGGAGGAATCAAAATATCGTGAGAGATCCGCTTATCCTCAGGTGCAACAATTAATACGCCATTTTCATTGAGCAACCTGCCAATAACATGTCTATTTGCGCGTTCAATCACTTCTGCAATTTGCCCTTCAGGACGACCCCTACGATCCGTCCCTAGCACTTTCACTAAGACACGGTCACCGTGCATGACTCGCGCCATTTCTCGTTCTGATAGAAATATATCTAATAGCCCATCATCAGGAATTACGAAGCCAAAGCCATCTCGATGCCCTTGAACTGTTCCTAAGCGATCATCTTTTTTCGCGTGAATTGTAGTGGATTTGGGTGGTGCGGGATTATTCATCATTCAGGCGATAATTGTTCTTCATAACCATAATTTAACCCATTTGAAAGACATTTATGATTAATCGAGTAGTTCTGGATACAAATATCCTGCTCGATCTTCTTCATTTTGAAAATCCTGATCTAAATCAATTGCGTCAAGACCTCGATCATGGCAGCATCATTTCGTATACAAATACACTCATTCTTGAGGAATTTGCCGAAGTCATCGCCCGCCCAGCCTTTAAAAATAACGCTGATAAAGTCGCAACCCTCATCCAAAAATCTCAACACCTTTCACAATTGGTTGATGATGTTTTACCTAAAGCACCTTTAAAGTGCAAAGATCGGGATGATCAAATATTTATCAATTTAGCTTTTCATCTGGCGCCTTGTTCTTTAATCAGCAAAGATAATGAGGTACTCCGATTAGCAGGACGCGCCAAACCGTATCAAGTCAAAATTCTAAAAATCTGGAACAGATAAGTTTTTTTAACACTTATTATAAAAAGTAGGCTTTTTTCCGATTTTTAGACTAGACCATAGTAATGCAACTCTTCAAACAAATATGCATAGTTAAGACTACACTCATAGAAATCAATTAAGGGTAAAATAGCCAAGTGCCCAGGTGGCGAAATTGGTAGACGCACCAGCTTCAGGTGCTGGCGATCGTAAGGTTGTGGGGGTTCGAGTCCCTTCCTGGGCACCACATATTCATCTGCATGGACTGCCCCATAAAAGTTAGACACTTTAATTAGATCGCCAAGCTTTTACAAACGGGCGTTAACTGAAGAGGTTTTATTTTTGATTCCCAAATACCTTCTTAAAGGTTCTTTACTTAGCGTCTAGCCATGTCTTAGTCAAGTCATCATTTCGCTCTAAGGCGTCATATATTTCTCTTATGAGACCACTATCCACAACCTTTGCCGCAAAGAATTTGCTTAGCAAGTCATGTCCATGCCAAATTGGCATCTTAAAATCGATAGCTAACATATGAAGTTCAACATCATCAGACACAACAATCGCCTGCCTGACTGAAGCAAAAGCAAGCACTTCGCAATCGGCGTTTCCAGGCGGTGAGCGCCCACTAATTAGATAGTCATGTAGATGAGCTTGAATATGCCCATTAAAATTAGGGTGCAAAGCCCCCTGCTTGGCACGCCTAAAACTTTAAATTCAAGCTTACTCAATACGTTTTATAAGGTAAAAACTTACCCGACAACACAACTTGAACACGGTCACCCTTAGGATCTGGTTCTCTAACAATGTCCATGGAGAAGTCAATTGCACTCATAATTCCATCCCCGAACTCTTCATGAATGAGCTCTTTAATCGTCACACCATACACGCTGACAATTTCATACCAGCGATAAATCAAAGGATCCGTTGGTACTGCTGTAGGTAAAGATCCTTTGTAGGGAACAATCTGCAACCAAGCAATCGCTTCGTCACTCAATCCAAAAATCTCGCCAATGATTTGCGCTTGAGCTTTATCAAATGTCATTTGCCCTAGACAACCAGCAGTTACCCACTCTTTTGAATGACCAACAGCTTTTGCAACGTCGGCCCACTTAATCCCTTTAGCAACCTTACTCGAAATGATCATCTTAGTTACTTCGTTACGATCTGAAATCATA